>Ga0299915_10002564_pt1 | contig 13218 bp, 12 predicted proteins | sample RVTome_13_FD_200263 | JGI IMG/M metagenome (GOLD analysis project Ga0299915, IMG submission 200263) | Soil microbial communities from uranium-contaminated site in the Upper Colorado River Basin, Wyoming, United States - RVT92D227 (version 2) ...
GTTGCTTATTCCTCCCTGGCAGAAAAAAGGATCAACCTTTTCATCTCTTGGGGATTGGACAATCTGCCGATCTGTATAGCCAAAACGGCCTATTCCTTTTCGCACGATCCCAAGCTCAAAGGTAGACCGGAGAATTTCCGGTTTCCCATAAAGGATATAAGACCGGCAGTTGGAGCAGGATATTTATATGCTTTAGCCGGTGATATCATGACCATGCCCGGTTTGCCCTCTCATCCAGCGGCATTTGACTTCGATTTGGATGAGAGTGGGAACGTATCGGGGTTGAACTGAAAAAATGTCCGCAGACCATAGTCGGCAGTCCACCGCTAAACCAAATATTAAAGATTTTGCTGCGGTCGGCTGACGACGGTTGGCGGACGGGATAAACCATGCAGATCGAAACTTTTATTGCGACTTTCCTAACCCTGTGCATCTTCTCCTTCTTGTACAAGGATAACCCCTTTTACAAGTTAGCCGAGCACCTTTTGGTTGGCATATCGGTGGGATATGTTCTGATCATCTCTTTCAACACCACCCTTATGCCCAAGTTGATAAATCCTGTTTTCAAACAGGGGGAGTTTATTTATATTATACCCGGTATCCTGGGAATTTTTATGTTATTGAGATTCTTTCCGAGATTCACCTGGCTTTCCCGGATATCCATAGCTCTGATCATCGGAGCGGGTGCAGGAGTTGCCATTCCCGCTACCATCCAAGCCAGGCTATTCAGCCAGATGCAGGCATCCATGAATGATTTCGCTTCTATAGACGGAATCATTATATTTTTGGGCATTGCCACTACCTTAGCATATTTCTTTTTCTCCAAGGAGCACAAAGGCTGGTTTGGCGCTACCGCCAAAATGGGCACCTGGTTTTTGATGATCTTCTTTGGAGCCACTTTCGGCTATACGGTTATGTCCCGGATTTCTCTTTTGATTGGACGGATGCAGTTTCTTTTGGGAGACTTTTTGCATATCATCAAATGACCTCTTACCCTTCTAGTGCCCCTTTCCATTTATGGAGAGGGATTCATCCTGAAGAGGAAATAGGGGGTGAGGGTAAATATGTTCCCTCCCCCTTGACGCCTAGACGGGCACGTCCATGGGGGAGGGTAGGGAGAGGGTGAACAAAAGCAAACAGGTTATAACCAAAGGAGGTGTACCATGTTAAAACCACTAAAGGTGGTTTTTGGATTAGCGCTGTTGGTGTTGTTTGTGGTCCCGGTTTTTGCCCAGACTGCTGATACCGCCTGGGTGAGAAGATACAATGGATCCGGAAATGGTGCGGATGAGCCTGGCGGCATAGCTGTAGATGATTCCGGCTACGTTTACGTGACCGGATCGATCCACAACAGCGGATCCAGCGATGATTATGGTATTATAAAGTATGATCCCCAGGGAGATACTGTCTGGGTCAGAAGCTATAACGGTTCGGGAAATGACTATGATTATGCAGGCGGTATAGCGGTAGACAGCTCTGGCAATATCTATGTTACAGGACAGAGCATAGGCAGTGGGTCAGGTAAGGACTATGCCACCATCAAGTATCTTCCTAATGGAGATACTGCTTGGATTAGAAGATACGATGGACCAACCAACGGGAATGATGGCGCAAACGCCATCACTGTAGATGGTTCTAACTATGTCTACGTTACCGGGTATAGTGACAGCACTGGGACAGGCCAAGATTATGTCACCATAAAGTATAATCCCAATGGAGATATTGCCTGGATAAGAAGATACAACGGTCCGGGAAGTGGAGATGAGTATGCTTCTGATATAGTAGTAGATAGCTCTGGCAATGTTTATGTTACAGGATATAGCGCAGGTAGTGGAACCGCAAGTGACTATGCCACCATAAAGTATAATTCTGATGGAGATACTGTCTGGGTGAGGAGATACAACGGTCCAGCAAGTGGCAATGATCGGGCTTGGGGTGGTCTGGTGGTGGATGTCTCTGGTAATGTCTATGTCACCGGAGGGAGTACCGGCAGTGGAACATGGGATGATTATGCCACCATCAAGTATCATTCCAATGGAGATACTGCCTGGGTTAGAAGATATAACGGTCCGGGAAACGTCAATGATCAGGCTTTGGCTATAGCGATAGACGGCTCTGGCAATGTCTATGTCGCCGGACGGAGTAGTGGTAGCGGGACATGGGATGATTATGCTACTATAAAGTATCATTCCAATGGAGATACCGCCTGGGTGAGGAGATACAACGGACCAGAAGATAGCACGGATTACGCTTATGCCATAGCCGTAGATGATTCCGGCAATGTCTATGTGACCGGATATGGCATAGGCAGTGGGTCGGGCAAGGACTATGCCACCATCAAGTATCTTCCTGATGGAGATTCTGCTTGGGTGGTCAGATATAACGGACTGGCAAATGATCATGATGTGGCTTTAACTTTAGCAGTGGACAAATCCGGCAATGTCTATGTTACTGGAGGAAGTAAGGGGGATGGGACAGACTACGACTATTGCACCATAAAGTATTTTCAAACTCCTAGTGAGGTCAAGGACGAGACCGGAGATAGAGAAAGACCGTCTGAGTTTGTTCTTTCCCAGAATTATCCCAATCCTTTCAATCCCTCGACCAAGATAGAGTTCACCCTAGCCAAGTCGGGCATCGTCACTTTGCAGATCTATAATGTGTTGGGAAGAAAGGTCAGAACCTTAGTTTCGGAAAATCTGCCTTCAGGGTACAAGTCTGTGATGTGGGATGGAAAGAGTGATGAGGGAAACGAAGTAGCTTCCGGAGTCTACTTTTACCAGTTGAAGGTTGGTGATTTTTCTGAGCCCAAGAGGATGTTGCTTTTGAAATGACCTCTCTCCCTTGGTCCCCCTCTCCATCCTTCAACAGGCTCAGGACGGTGAGCGAAATCGAACCGCAAGTGTGGAGAGGGGAAAACAGGGATGGAGGTATAGTTTTTTGCTATAAACCTATTACCCCTTCTGGGTAATATTTAATGCCGAAAGGATTCAACGTTTATAGCTTCTTTAAATATTGAACTTAGCTTCACCCTCCTCCTAACGTAAAAGGTGGGAGTGTTGTTGATTCTCTCCCCCCTCGACGGGGGAGAGTCAGAGAGAGGGTGAAAAAAATCTATCAAAACATGTCAGAGAATAAACGACGCATAGTGATCTTAACCGAAGGTTACTTCGGCGACCTGGAGGCGAAGACCGCCTCCGGTCTGATAATGTACAAGCCGGAAGAGGTGGTGGCGGTCCTCGATTCCACCAAAGCCGGTAAAACCGTTCAGCAGGTTATGGGATTCGGCGGAGACATTCCCATTGTGGCAGGGATTGTTGATTCGCTGAAATATAAGCCCAATGCTCTTTTGATCGGGATAGCACCGAGGGGAGGAAAACTCCCTTCGGAATGGAGAGGGGTGATCCAGCAAGCCATGGAGAACGGAATGGACTTAATCAGCGGACTGCATGATATGTTGAACGATGATCCCGAACTCTCCGCGCTGGCTTTGCGGATGAGAGTAAAAATACACGACCTTCGCGAATCAAAGCAATACAATAAAGTTTCCACCGGTGATCCCTCTTTGATCAAAGCCAAAGTGATTCTGACGGTGGGCACCGACTGCAAAACGGGAAAGATGGTTACGGCACTCGAGCTGGCAAGACAAGCCCGGAAATTTGGATGGAACTCATTTTTTGTCGCCACCGGACAGACCGGAATGGTGATTGCGGGTGAAGGGATACCGATCGATTCCATAATCGGCGATTTCATGTCCGGAGCGATAGAGGAATTCATTATCGAAAAATCCGGATCGTATGATTTGCTATGTGTGGAGGGGCAGGGAACCATCATCCATCCGGGTTATTCCGGGGTATCCTTGGCTTTGATCCACGGCTCTTTGCCCGATGCCATGGTTTTGTGCCATTATCCGGGCAGAGAGAGGATAAAAAACTATCGGGTGAGAATTCCACCTCTTTCTGAATTGGTTAAACTGCACGAGGAGATCGCCCAGCCGGTCAAACCCTGCCGGGTGGTGGGGATATCCTTAAACACCTCGCACTTAAGCTTAGATGACGCCAGAAGGGAGATAGAGAGGATAGAGGATGAGACGGAACTCCCCACGGTCGATCCGGTCAGATTCGGATGCGAGGAGCTGATTAAAGCGATTGAATTCTTAAAAAGCCGATAAATAATATATGATATGGATTGTTCCTTAAGAGTTCTCCATTATCCTTTAAGGCTACTTATGGGGGAGAGGATACGTAAGAGGTGAGGTTTTGCGTAAATGGTTTCGGTTGGGTATCGTTATTGGAAGTTCGGTTTCGATAAGCGAGAGAATCCCCAAACCGATACCGATACCCATGACCGATGCGTAACCGACACCCAACCCGATGTGCGATGAACGGAATGGAGAAGGTATGTAGCGTTCACTACCAACAAGTGATTCATGCCCGGAGAATCCTCATACCTTAATCCTTTCCGGGAACATGGCTACAGTTTTTTTGAATTATCTCTTGACTATGCACTGTCGTAAATGTAAAATAAAGATGAAGGAGATAAAAAGGGCGTTTCACAAGCAGAGGAAATGGATTTGCCCCCGGTGCGGAAAGGTCAGGTTTCAGAAGACAACTAGCTCGGGCGCGATCAGCCGGGGTACGGGTTGAGTTTTTTTTAACATTCGGGATTTTGCCGGAAAGTTAAATGAGACCATTTCGGCAAAGTGAGGAGACTAAACCTTTGAAGAAGGTGATATTTTCGCTGGTTTTCGTTCTGGCGGTGCTGGTGGTTTCGAAGATGGCCAGCAACGGCTGGTTTTGGGCATCCAGTAAAATGGAGGGATTGGGTTCCGTCTGGAAGAAAAAGCTGCCTCTTCAGACAGTCCAGATAAGCGAAAAGGCAAAGGGAAGCTCGGCCTTGTCCATTAAATCGGAAGCTGCCGTAGTGCTGGATGCGAAAAAAGAGGTGATACTGTTTGAGAAAAACATGCAGGAGCAGCTCCCCATCGCCAGCCTCTCCAAGCTGATGACCGCTTTGGTTTTTTTAGAAACCAAACCGGAGCTGAACGATACCGCCACGATCAATTTGGAGGATGCAATGGGGGCAGGGTATTCCCAGTTGAAGGTCCGGGAGACTTTCACCCTTTGCGATCTGCTCCATGCCAGCTTGATGAGCTCCAATAACCGTGCTACCAGAACCTTGGTCCGCTCGTGTGGCTTCAGCTTCGAAGAGTTCATAGTCCGGATGAATCTCAAGGCGAAAAATATCGGGCTGGGGAATACGATTTTCTTTGAGCCAACCGGTTTGGACACCAATAATCGCTCCACGGCTTTGGATTGCGCCCGGCTTTTGTACTTTGCCCAAAAGGATAGCCTGATCGCCTCCATCATGGGTAAAACCACGTACCAGTTCAGCTCATTAGGCAAACGCAGAAGAACCCACCAGATAAGAAATACCAACAGACTCTTGTTCACTTCCCTGCCTTCCGGAGATATGGGGAACGTCATGTGCGGGAAGACCGGTTATAACGGGGCTTCGGGATATTGCCTTTCCACTTTGGTGCAGGGGGAGGAAGGGGAGGAGATCATCGCCGTGGTATTGGGGGCACCATCCAGCGGAACTAGGTTCAAGGAGATCAAATCCATCCTGCAATGGTCCTTGCAGGAGGATCGGATCCGAACTCCCGAACAGGCTCACGAAGGGGGTTGAAGTGGACCATTCATTGTTTCAATTTCACCTAAAGTCTCCCTATCTATGATATAGAGAGGGGGAGAGGTTTTCTTAAAGTCCAGATCATCCGAGGTGTTTGAATGGTATGATATTTATCATTCCGGAGATGAAATGACTGTAGAAAGAAGAGACATTGAGGAGGTGGGTGAGGCGGTCGAGGCATTGGGGAACATGTTGGAGGAGGCACTGGGGGGAATCCACGAACGCTTAGCCGGACTTCAAGGCTTGATCACCCAGATAAGTTCTGAGGGGCAACGCTTCAAGGAGGAGCTTCTGGAATTAAAAGAGGAAATGATAAAAACCCGGGAGATGTTTAAAGGGCTGGAAAACATGGTTGCCCGAACAGAATTGAGACTTTTGGACATGCAGAAAAACGTATCCGACGACGAGGACTTTTCCGAGGACATTAAAAACGATCTACTGATAATCAAAAGAGATTTACAATTCGTACGAAGCGATTTAAATGAGCTTTTGCCACGAAAGGAAGATAAAGAAAAATAGAATTAGGGTTTTTCGATTGAGTCTTGTTTGTTGTTTATAGCCATAAACTTATATGTGTACGGAAAATATCTCTTCAAATTAGGAATTCCCTCCAACTTTTCTTTTGACAAAATTGTAGTTACCCATAGATTTACAGAGAATTTTTGAATGTCATTTTTTGAGGGATATTAAAAAGTGGAAATGGAATTAGCTAAGTTGAACCTGTTAGCGTATATAGCTAATCCATATGGTTAATTCAAGACAATATTTCGGGAAGAAACGGAAAAAAACAACAAAAAAGGAAAGGATCAACAATGGCCCGGTTGAAAAGTACTGATATTCAGATCAGTTCGTTCCAGAATGCCATGACTCAGTTTGACGAGGCTGCAAAGCGTTTGCGGCTTGATCCCGCCTGGTTGGAGATCATAAAACAGCCCCGGAGGACGGTGATCATTAAGCTCCCGATTCAGATGGACGATGGAAGCTTCAAGGTTTTCACCGCCTATCGGGTGCAACACTCGATAATCCGGGGTCCGGCCAAAGGGGGGATTCGCTATCATCCGGACGTCACCTTGGACGAAGTCTCGGCTTTGGCCGCCTGGATGACCTGGAAATGCGCAGTGGTCGGGATTCCGTTTGGAGGAGGCAAAGGGGGAATAACCTGTGACCCTACCAAGTTATCCAAAAGCGAGTTAGAACGGCTCACCCGACGTTATACCTCGGAGTTGATCGACTTCATCGGACCGGAAAGCGATGTTCCCGCTCCGGATGTTAACACCAATGAGCAAACCATGGCTTGGATCATGGATACTTACAGTATGCATGCCCGGCACACGGTCACCTCGGTGGTTACCGGTAAACCCCTCGATTTGGGCGGTTCCTTGGGAAGAGTGGAAGCCACGGGGAGAGGGGTTCTCTTTACCATCCGGGAGGCGGCAAAGCATCTGGGTATCCAGATGGATGGTTCTACTGTCGCGGTGCAAGGATTCGGAAATGTGGGTTCGGTAGCATCAGATCTTTTGTTTGATGACGGATGCAAGGTGATTGCAGTGAGCGACGTGAAAGGAGGAATATATAATCGCAACGGCATTGACATCAAGAAATTGCTTCCCTACGCCAAAAAAAACCGCAGTGTGGTTAAATTCCCCGGCACCAAACCTATATCCAATCAGGAAATTCTGGAGTTAGGGTGTGATATATTAGTCCCTGCCGCCTTGGAGAATCAGATCACCGAGGAAAATGCCCCAAGAATTAAGGCAAAGATTGTAGCAGAGGGAGCCAACGGACCGGTAATTCCCAAAGCAGACAAGATCTTGGATAAGAACGGTGTTTTCTTAATTCCTGATATCTTATGCAATGCCGGCGGAGTGACGGTCTCATACTTTGAATGGGTTCAGGATCGAATGGGACTTTTCTGGAGTGAGCAGGAGGTCAACCATCGATTGGAAGAGATAATGAAGAGTGCCTTCAAAAATGTACTGGAGATATCCTGCGCCAAGAGAGTGAACATGAGGACTGCCGCCTTCATGCTGGCAATCAAAAGGGTCCTGGACGTGTTCATGTTAAGAGGAGTTTACGCTTAACATTTCCTTAAAACACAATCCCATATCACAAGAATACCAGCGCTTAACCTGTATGATAAAAACAAGTTAGGCGCTGTTTTGTTTCAAACAAATCTCTGATAATTTCACGACCGAGCAAAGGTTGGAGTACTAATCTTTTCACCGGATTTAAATGCAGTTAGTTGAACCGGTCAAACTGAAGCCCCTCAAAAGACTATCCCGATATCACCATTTTCAGTGATCCGTTAAAAAGCATTTGACAAAAAGAGGGAATTTGGTATATTTGAGAAAAATTTCACAAGGTCTTCTGATCTTGCGTATATGAATTTGCCAGTTTTCTGAAAGGAGATATAAACAATGGATGTGGATTTGCAGAAAGTATCAGCCATAGTTGACAAATATCGGGGTGCGGGTGGGGCTTTGATCGCCATATTACAGGATGTTCAAGTTGAATATAACTATCTCCCCGCAGAAGCTCTGAAAAGCGTAGCAGAAAGGTTGAACACCCCCTTGATCTCAGTGTATGGAATCGCCACTTTTTATAAAGCTTTCAGCCTTACCCCCAGGGGAAAACATCTGATCACGGTTTGCTTGGGAACTGCCTGTCATGTGAGAGGGACCAAAAGGATTTTAGGCGAGGTTCAGAAGAGACTGGGCGTAAAAAGGGGAGAAACCACTGAAGATAAACAGTTCACCCTGGAGACGGTCAACTGCCTGGGATGTTGTGCCATCGGACCGGTTATGGTTGTAGATGGAGATTACTTCGGACAAACCACCACCGCGAAGGTGGAACCGATTTTGAAAAAATACAGATCCTAAAGAAGTGAGTGCAAAGGAGAGCACAGATGATTCAAGTGAACGTAAAATGTCCTCATTGTGGGAAAAGCTTGATGGAAGAAGCGCATAAGATTGATGGTTATCCCAGCGTGAAAGTGATTATCGAACATGAAAATAAGAAAGGGATGCTTTACCTCAGCTCCCTTTATGGCAGCTACAATATAGAAACCGATGTATTCGTTCCGGAAAAGAAACTCGCCTCCTTCTTTTGCCCCCAATGCCAGAAAGAACTCAAATCGAATCGGGTATGTGAGGTTTGTCAAGCCCCCATGGTTCCTTTCAACTTCGTCAGCGGTGGGGTTATCCAGATTTGTTCCCGGCGAGGTTGCAAGAAACATCTAGTTGAATTTGAAAAGCTGGAGGGTGAACTCTCCGCTTTCTACAATGAGTATGGACCATTCCATTAAAAACTGGTTGCTGACTTCAGACAAAGAAAATCAATAAATACAAACGGCGGGAAATATGAAACGACTGAAAAGCATAAAGGAATTTGACGAAATCAAAGCCAGGCTGATTCAAGATAAGACTGCGCAAAAAGCGTGTATCACCATTTCCTCCGGCACCTGCGGACAAGCCCGAGGTTCGCTCAAGGTGATAGAAGCTTTCGAGCAGAAGATTCGATCGAACGGTTTAAAGGAATCGGTAACCATGCGGGTGACTGGCTGTCACGGCTTCTGTGAGGTGGAGCCCACGGTGCTGATTTACCCGGAAGGGATTTTGTATCAAAAGGTTAAACCGGAAGATGCAGAGCAGATAATTACTGAAACCCTGATCAACCACCAGATCATCGATCGCCTGCTTTTTTCCGACCCGGTGTCCGGGCTTAAATTTACCCACGAGGACCAACTCCCCTTTTACCTGAAGCAAAAACGGCTGGTGATGGGGAACAACCGATTTGTCGATCCCACCAACATCGACGATTACCTGGCGGTGGGAGGCTATTCGGCTTTCCGCAAGGTCCTATCCAGCATGACCTCGGAACAGGTCATATCCGAGATGAAAAAATCGGGTCTGAGGGGAAGAGGGGGCGGAGGCTTCCCCACCGGATTCAAATGGGAGTTTTGCAAGAAATCCAAAGGGCAGGTAAAATATATAATTTGCAATGCGGATGAGGGAGATCCGGGCGCCTACATGGACCGAAGCCTGCTGGAAGGAAATCCTCACAGCGTCCTGGAAGGGATGCTGATCGGAGCCTTTGCCATCGGAGCTGGTCAGGGTTATATCTATGCCCGGAATGAATATCCCTTGGCTGTGAAAAACGTTACCCTGGCTATAGATCAAGCCAAGCAATACGGGCTTTTGGGTGAAGACATATTGGGCTCAGGTTTTAATTTCGACATAAATATCGTCAGGGGTGCGGGGGCTTTCGTTTGCGGTGAGGAAACTGCTCTGATCGCTTCAGTGGAGGGGAAACTGGGGGAACCCAGGCAAAGACCCCCTTACCCGGTACAAAAAGGGCTGTGGGGTAAACCAACCAACATAAACAACGTGGAAACCTGGGCTAACGTTCCTATAGTTATAGACAAGGGAGCAGATTGGTATTTAAAAATCGGAACGGAAAAAAGCAAGGGGACCAAGATATTTTCCTTAGTCGGCAAAATCAATAATACCGGTTTGGTGGAAGTTCCCATGGGGATAAAACTCCGGGAGATCATAGAAGATATCGGTGGTGGAATCCCCAAAGGGAAAAAGTTCAAGGCGGTTCAAACCGGCGGACCGTCGGGCGGTTGTATGCCTGCCAAGCTTTTGGATCTGTCGGTGGATTATGAGAAACTGACCGAGGTCGGATCCATGATGGGTTCCGGCGGGATGGTGGTGATGGACGAGGATACCTGCATGGTGGATGTGGCCAAATACTTCCTCAACTTTCTCAAAGACGAATCCTGCGGCAAATGCTTCACCTGCCGGGAAGGAATCATAAGAATGCTCGAGATCGTCACCGATATCACCGAGGGGAAAGGAACCATGGCGGATCTTCAGCTCTTAGAAGATCTGGCCCGGGCGGTTAAGGACAGCACCATGTGCGGTCTGGGACAAACCTCATCCAATCCGGTCTTAAGCACTTTGAAATACTTCCGCGATGAATACGAGGCTCATGTCAAATACAAAAGATGCCCGGCGGTGGTCTGCAAAGAGATCATCTCCTCCCCCTGCCAGCACGCCTGCCCCATCAATCAGGAAGCATGTGTATATATCGCCTTGATTGCCCGGGGAGAATTCGCCAAGGCGGTGGAGATCATCCGAAAGGACAATCCCCTCCCTTCGGTCTGTGCCCGGGTATGTCATCATCCCTGTGAATTCAAGTGCCGGGCCGGAGAATCGGGTGATCCCATCTCCATCCGTGCCTTAAAGAGATTCGCCATCGATTATGCTATGGCCAACGGGGTGAACCCTCAGAATAGTTTCCGGAAAACCAGAGAGGAGAAAGTAGTCATCATCGGCTCCGGACCAGCAGGTTTGACCTGTGGGTTTTACCTGGCTCAAAGAGGGTATGAAGCTACGATTTATGAGGCAGCCCCCGTAGCCGGAGGGATGCTGGCATTGGGGATTCCGGAACACCGACTTCCCAAAAAGACTCTCAATGCCGATATCGAAGCCATTAAGTCTTCAGGAGTAACCATAAAGACCAATCAAACTTTGGGCAAGGATTTCTCCTTAGACGATCTTTTCCGGCAGGGTTATAAGGCGGTGTTCATCGCCACCGGCGCCTATAAGAGCTGGAAATTGGGAATTCCGGGGGAGGAAGGGGAAGGGGTGTTGGAATCGATGAAATTTCTGACCGCGATCAATTTGGGGAAAGAGGTTGAAATCGGTAAAAGAGTGGGGATCATCGGGGGCGGAAACGCCGCTGTCGATTCGGCTCGGGTGGCGAACCGACTCCCCGGATGTGAGAAAGTGACCATCATCTACCGGCGAACCAAAACCGAGATGCCCGCCTTCGAAGAAGAGGTGGAGAGCGCTTTAGAGGAGGGGATCGATATCCGGTTTTTAACCGCTCCGGTGAAGGTTCTAAGAGATAACGGTAAACTGACGGGTATAGAATGCATCCGAATGGAAATGGGAGAACCGGATGAAAGCGGGCGCAGACGACCGGTTCCCATACCCGGATCCGAGTTCAAGATAGAATTGGATACTTTGATCTCAGCCATCGGAGAGCAGCCGGACACCTCCTTTTTGTCCGAAGACTGCGGTGTGGATATTTCCAAGAATGGGACCATCATGGTGGACCCGGAGGTCTTTGTCAGCCATAAAGAAGGGATATTCTCGGGCGGTGATGTGGTGACCGGTGCCAACACGGTGGTGGAAGCTATGGCCGCCGGCAAGTTCGCATCCGAATCCATCGACAAATATATAAGGGGGCAAAGCATGGCCAGAATCTATGAGGTAACCAAGCCCTCCCTGTTAGTGGATGCGCTGGAATTGACCGAAGAGGAGTTAGCCTCCCTTAAACGGCCGGATAAGCCCACGCTTCCAATTGCAGAAAGATATAAGAGCTTCAAAGAGGTAGATTTAGGTCTGGACGAAAAGATGGCGATGAAAGAGGCACGGCGATGTTTACGCTGCGAGTTGGAACCTGAAGAAATCGATTAGATCGTAATCTATAAAGTGCATTATAAAGGAAAAACATATGTTGACATTAAAGCTGAATGGAGTGGATGTGCAAGCCGAGGAGGGGTGGACCATACTGGAAACAGCCCAGTTCTACGGACTTCCCATACCCACCCTGTGTCACCATGAAGGATTATCCCCTTATGGGGCGTGTCGGCTCTGCCTGGTTGAGATCGGAACCGGACCAAACGCCAAGCTGGTCTCATCCTGCACTTATCCTGCGGAAGAAGGATTGGAGGTACGAACCCACTCTAAAAGAGTGGAAAAAGCCCGCCGGATGGTGGTGGAGCTACTCTTGGCCACCTGTCCGGATTCAAGAACCATCCAGGATTTGGCCGCTTCGATGGAAGTTCAAAAGACCCGATTTAAAGTCAGGCATGATGACTGCATCCTATGCGGACTTTGCGTCCGTATGTGCACCGAACAGATGTCCGGCAAAGCCATCGGTTTCGTGAACCGAGGGGAGACCCGCAAGATCACCACACCTTTTGACATTCGATCCGAGGAATGCCGGCTGTGCGGGGGATGCATGTATATCTGCCCGGCCTGCCAGCTCCGCTGCCAAGGACCAGAAGCTCCGGGGGTGGTTTGCGGCTCCTGCTTAAATGTTTCCCCGGTCTGCTTGGAAGATCACGAGGATGCGTTATGTTACTTGGATCCTTGTTGTCAGTGTTTAAAGGAGGAGGTTAAAAAGAAATAATCGAAGCTCGTTGATCCAGGGGTAAGGTGCGCAAACCCTTGAGCCGGACAAACCAGCCCCAGCGTGAGCTTCGTTACCGATAAACCAAAGGAAAAATTAGAAAACAAGAAGAATATTCATAACTTGAAAGGAGTAAGTGTATGTCGTTAACCAGACTTAATGCCACTGCCGCCACCTTGACTAAAAACCGAACTGAGGATTCGGTTAGTCGATTCAGCGGAATGTGTGTTACCTGCGTGGATGGATGCATCGGGATGTGCGAGATTGGCAAATCTGCTTACCGGGGAGCAGAGGTGATCTATCCGCAACCCTTCGGGATCA
>Ga0299915_10002566_pt1 | contig 13214 bp, 14 predicted proteins | sample RVTome_13_FD_200263 | JGI IMG/M metagenome (GOLD analysis project Ga0299915, IMG submission 200263) | Soil microbial communities from uranium-contaminated site in the Upper Colorado River Basin, Wyoming, United States - RVT92D227 (version 2) ...
CAGGCCCTCAGGAAGCTTACGGCCATCGTCGCCCGCTCCAAGACCTGCTTCATCTTCGTCAACCAGCTCCGGGAGAAGATCGGGATCTTCATCGGAAATCCGGAGACGACCACGGGCGGCCGGGCCCTCAAGTTCTACTCCTCGGTCCGGATCGACATCCGAAGGATCGCCAGCATCAAGGAAGGCGAGGAGATAGTCGGCAACCGGGTCAAGGTCAAGATCGCCAAGAACAAGATGGCCCCGCCCTTCCGCGAAGCCCAGTTCGACATTATCTTCGGCGAGGGGATCTCCCGGGAGGGGGACCTCGTCGACTGCGGGCTGGACTTCGGCTTGGTCGAGAGGAGCGGGACCTGGTACTCCTACAAGGGCGAACGGCTCGGCCAGGGCCGGGATAACGTCAAGAAGCTCCTCAAGGAAAACAAGGAGCTGGCCGCCCAGCTCGAGCTCGAACTCCGCAGGAAGGTCGGCCTGGCCGGCGAGGAATCCGCGGAGAAGCCCGAGGGGAAACCCGAGGCGAAACCCGAACCGAAGGCCGAGGGCAAGCCCGAAGGGAAGCCCGAACCGAAATCCTCCGGCCGGGGGCGATAGGCGGCGCCGGCCGGAACGGCGGCGCCCGTCGGGCCGGGGGGTTGACCCGTTCGCCGAGGCTCAGGGTCACCCCCGAACAGGCCCCGGCGCTTCACCTGTACTTCTATGATGGCGAAACGCAAGCCCCCCGCGGCTTTTCTTTTTTCTTCATCTTCTTTCCTTCTTAGGGCTGCCTCGAGGCCGGCACTCAAAAGCCTGGAACGGCTTCTGAGTACAGGCGAGGACGCCGGGGTGTCGAGGGGTTGCCCTTCGCTAACGCTCAGGACTACCCCTAAACATGCCCGTGCCCTAAGGCGGGCTTGTCGAGGGGTTGACATATCCTATATAATTGATAGATATTAATTGATGAGGGAGGCCGTCATGCTCAAGCGTCGTGACTTTCTGGCTTTGACGGGCGCGGGCGGCGCCGCGGTGCTGACCGCGAGCGTGCTCCCAGCCCTGGGGCGGGGACGGCTTTCGGACAAGGAGGAAAACATCATGGCTTACACGGCGAAGGATTATTCCAAGCTCATCGGGACGGCGGGCTTCAGCGAGACCCTGCTCAAGAACCACTTCACCCTCTACCAGGGCTATGTCACGAACACCAACAAGGTCCTCGACATCCTGGCCCAGATGGTCAAGGACGGGAAGGCGGCGACTCCCGAATACGCCGAGCTCAAGCGCCGCCTCGGCTGGGAGTTCAACGGGATGCGGCTCCACGAGCTCTATTTCGAGAACCTGGGCGGAAAGGCGCCGCTGGACCCGAACGGCAAGTTTGGCGAGAAGATGGCCGAGTCGTTCGGCGGCGTCGAGCTCTGGGAGAAGGACTTCCGGGCGACCGGCGCCATGCGGGGGATCGGCTGGGTCGTCCTCTACGAGGACCCCGCGAACGGGCGCCTGATCAATTTCTGGATCAACGAACACGACGTTGCGCATCCGGCCGGATGCCGGCCGCTCCTGGTCATGGACGTCTTCGAGCACGCCTACATGCTCGACTACGGCCTCAAGCGGGCCGACTACATCGAGGCCTTCTTCAAGGCCGTCGACTGGGCCGCGGTCGAAGCCCGGCTCAAGTGATCCAGCCCGAGCGGGTCAAGCCGCTCAACGGCCGGCCCGAGCGCCGCAAGGCCGCGGCCGGGCTCCGCCGCAAGTTCGACGCCGAGGCCTACGCCCGCCGATGGACCGGGGCGGCCGGAGCGTGATAGAATGATCGCGATGGAAGACGGCAGGAGGAGACGCGCGGCATGCCCCCATCCGTAAGAAAAAGATCGAAGAAAGCGGGCCTTCCGCCCGGGGCGCTCGTCCACGTCGGCGAGCGGAAGACTGAAAAGACCAGGATCACCGTCATCGACTACAACGAAGCGCATTACGAGGAGCGCGAGGCCCGGACGGTCGAGGAGTGCTTCCCGTTCAAGGACAGGCCGACCGTGACCTGGATCAATGTCGACGGCATCCACGACACGGCCGTCATCGAGAAGCTCGGGACCCACTTCGGGATCCACCCCCTCATCCTCGAGGACATTCTCAACACCAACCAGCGTCCAAAGATGGAGGACATGGGCGATTACATCTACATCGTCCTCAAGACGCTCGAGGGAGAGCCCGGCTCCGGCCCCGAGGCCATGGAGCAGAACAGCTTCATCATCGGCTCCAACTTCGTCCTGTCCTTCCAGGAGAAGGAGGGGGACGCCTTCGGCCCGGTCCGGGAACGGATCCGCAAGGGCGGGAACCGGATCCGCAGGCTCGGCCCCGACTTCCTCGTCTACGCCCTGATCGACGCCATTGTCGACAGCTACTTCGCCGTGCTGGAGCGGGTCGGGGAGAGGATCGAGGTCCTCGAGGAGGAGCTCATCGCCGACCCCTCGCCCAAGACCCTCAACGGAATTCACGGCCTCAAGAAAGAAATGCTTTTCCTCAGAAAGGCGGTCTGGCCCCTGCGCGAGGTCATCAACTCGATCGAGCGGACCGAATCGGCCCTGGTCAAAAAGGAGACCGGCATCTTCTTCCGCGATATCTACGACCATGTCATCCAGGTCATCGACACGGTCGAGACCTACCGGGACATGCTCGGGAGCATGTTCGACACCTACCTGTCGAGTCTTTCGAACCGGATGAACGAGGTCATGAAGGTTCTGACCATCATCGCCACCATCTTCATTCCGCTGACCTTCCTGGCCGGGATCTACGGGATGAACTTCAAGTTCATGCCCGAGCTCGACTGGCGCTGGGGCTACCCGGCCGTCTGGATCATCATCGTCGCCGTCGCCGTGACCATGCTTTTCTTTTTCAAGAAAAAGAAATGGCTGTAGCCCTGCGGGGAAAGGAGGCGAATCCATGAAGCCGAAAGTCATTCTGGCCCTGATCATCCTGGCCTTGGCGGCCGTCCTGCTCGTCCAGAATACCCAGATCGTCACCTACCGGCTTTATTTCTGGAGCGTTTCGGTCTCGCAGATCATACTCCTGCCGCTGGCCGTCCTCCTCGGATTTGTCGTCGGCTTTCTTCTAGCCAAGATGACCGGCCGGGGCGGGAAATAGGATGGCGCCGGCCGGGGCGAAGGCGCCCGCGAAGTCCGTTTTAGGGCACATCCGGGCCAACATCGTGCGAGGGTTGCTCGCCCTCGTCCCCCTTGTTCTTTCTTATTTTGTGATCCGGCTTCTCTACCTCCAAGTCGACAACCGGGTCGCGCCCTGGATCGAACGAATTATTCGCGTCCGGATACCCGGCCTGGGCCTTCTCCTCGTCCTCATCCTTCTCTATCTGGCCGGGCTGGCGGTCAGCCACTGGTGGGGCCGGAAAGCGTTCCAGATCGTCGAATTCCTGACGACCCGGATCCCCCTGATCAAGACCGTTTACCACGTCGGCAAGCAGCTCACCGACGCCATCTCCCTGCCCGAGAAACAGGGCTTCCACCGGGTCGTCCTCGTCCAGCAATTTCGGCCCGGCGTCTGGTCGATCGGTTTCGTTACCGGCACGATTTCGGAGCGCGGGAAGAAAAAAGCGCCGAAGCTCCTCAAGGTGTTCATCCCGACCGCCCCCAATCCGACGACCGGTTTCATGGTCCTGGTCAGGGAATCGGAGGTCCGGGAGCTGGACTGGAGCGTCCAGGACGCCATGAACGCCGTCATCTCGGGCGGACTCATCAGCCCGCCCGACCTGCCCTGACTAAGCCCCGGCCTTCAGGCCGGGGAGTCGAGGATTTGACTTTGATACTTTGTGCAAAAAACACCTATGCTTTCGTCGATAAAAAAAGGATGCGCTCTCGATGTCTTGAAAGGCCGGCGCGTCCGGGCTTTCTCTTGGATTATTTCTTCTCGATAAGGTCCGGGAAGGCCGCTTTCAGCGATTCGAGCACCCAGCCCGCTTGCTCGTCCTGAAAAGCGGCTACCTCTTTATCGACCGGCCGACGCGCCTCCCACTCGCCGAGCTTCCGCGCGGTTTTATCCAGGACCTCATCCTCGATCCGGAGGAGCTTGGGCAGTACGCCCTCGCCGCCGTAGGTCCGGAGCCGGGTCAGGTTCAAGTACTGGGACATATGGCCGCGAATATCGGGATAAAGATAAGCGACCAAAGTCCGCGAGAGGTCGTTGAGGGGCGCCGTGGAGGGGCCGGCGCAAGCGGCCGGGACGCTTCCGGCCTCGGGCCAGAAGGGGACGGCGACAGATGTCACGGCCTGGCCGAGGGCGACCCACATCGTGGCCAGGCAGGCTTTGTCCGGCGAAGGCGCTCCCTGGAAAACGGCGACGGCGACCGATGAATTACGGTTGATCGTATCGTTGGTGTGGATATAGAGGGGTGCGGCCGGGTCGGAGGGGAGGACGGCCGCCATCGGATAAGAATGGAGCTTTTCGTTGACGAGGTCGCGGGCCGCCTCCTGGAGTATGAACTTCACGGTCAGGCGGTTCTCGCCGCGGGCCGTCTGGAAGAGATGCGAGGCGCGCTCGAAGCGGATGAAGCCTCCTCCCTCGAGCAGATCGGGCGAAGTATAGGCGAAATTGGTGCGGACGATATAGCCGAAAGGCGCCACGCTCGGGTCGGCGGTATCGAATTTGCGGAAGGAGGAGCTCGCCGTTTCGAAGAAACAAGCGCCCCCCTCGGCGTCGATGACCCCGAAGTTGGCGGACAAATCGTAGCGGCCGCAGGTGGACTTGAGAAACTCCTCGAAATCGGCGACCGTCGCGCAGCGGCCCAGGGCCGTTTTCATGAACCGGCCGTTGTCGGCGCCGTCCTGGCCCTTGCCGGCCAAGTCGTCGGCCTGGGAGTTCATCAGGGCCAGGCCGGCCGCGTTGAGGCCGGCCCAGATCTCCGCGCCCTCGGAATCCTCAGCGTTAATGAGAGCGACACATTTGAATTTTTCGCCGGTGAAGGCGAACATCTTGTTCTTAGAAGCCGTCGTGTCCCTGTTCTTCCAGAGCAGGGGCCGGCCGTCCGGCGTCGCTTTTCCCGAGACGACGGCCAGCGTGCAGGGGGAGACGGCGGACGCTGATACGATCAAGGTCAAAATCGCGACAAGCGCGGTCTTGAAGAGACGGTTGGATCCGGCCATGGCGTGGACTCCTTCGGCAAAAATCGCTAATTCCGGGCACGGACAAGGTTATCAGAATCACCGGCCGGGCTCAATGCATGCAGAAATGGTGACGCTAATCCGTGTCCCCAATAAAAAAATCGCTTGACATTTCCTGAATCTGTATTAAATTATTAATACAGTAGTACGGAGGCCGAATGTGATCAAGATCGATCCGACAAGTTTCGTTCCCCGCTACGAACAAGTCAAGGCCGGCCTCCGACGCGAAATCGCCCTGGGAGCGCTGAAGCCCGGGGAGCCCCTCCCCTCGATCAGGGACCTGGCCGCGACCCTTCTCATCAATCCCAACACCGTGGCCCGGGCTTACGGGGAACTCGAACGGGACCGGCTGATCACGACCCGCAAGGGCAAGGGCTGTTTCGTGTCGGAGGATTCCAGGGCCTTTCCCGGGAGGGACACCATCAAGCGCCTCGATGGGCTGTTCGAGGCGGCCATCCAGGACGCCCGAAAAACGGGAGCGGGTCCCTCCGAGATCCGGAGGATTTTCGAGGACAGGCTCCGAGCCGCGCTCGAGGAGCCGGGCAAAAGGAGAACGCCATGAGCGAGCTGTTGAAAGTCGGCGGACTTGGCAAGAGCTTCGGACGGAAGCGCGTCCTCGAGGACGTCTCTTTCGCGCTCGAGCCGGGCCGCGTCTACGGTTTCCTGGGACGGAACGGCGAGGGCAAGACGACCCTGGCCCGAATCCTGATGGGCGTCATCCCGGCCGACCGGGGGGAGGTCGTATTCAAGGGAGAGGCCGTCCCGTTCAAGGCCGCGGCCTACAAACGCGAGATCGGCTATATTCCGGAGGACTCTTTCTTCTACAGCTGGATGAAAGTGATGGAATTCCTCCGCTTCAACGGCTCTTTCTATCCCAGGTGGGATGCGGACCGGGTCCGTGTGCTGTGCGAGAATCTCGGCCTGGACCCCAAGGCCCGCATCAGAACGCTATCCCGGGGGGAAAAGCTCAAGCTGGGTCTGGTCGCCGCCGTCGGGGCCGCTCCGGACCTTCTCATCCTCGACGATCCGACCTCGGGGCTCGACGTCCCGACCCGGCACGATTTCCTGCGCGGCGTCATCCGCGACCTGGCCGATCGGGGAACGGCCGTCCTGTTCGCGACCCATATGGTCCACGAGCTGGAGCGGGTCGCCGACGATCTTCTCATCCTCCACGGCGGCCGGATCATCCTCGACCGGCGCTTCGATGAGGTCAAGGCCTCGGCCCGGCGCGTCCGGCTCTGGTTCGACGGCGGGGCGCCGGAATGGCCCCGGATCGAGGGGACGCTATTCGTCGAGAGCGAGGCGGGACGGATCGAGGCCTTCGTCTATCCCTGGAACGACGAGGCCGAGGACGGAATCAGGAGGCTCGCCCCGACCAGGATGGAAGTCGAGCCGCTTTCGCTCGAAGAGATCTTCGTCGGCTTCGTCGGATCCGGTCCGGCGCGGCCGACGGCGAGATCATAAGGAGACGCCATGAACGGACAGCTTATTCTCAAGGAATGGAAGGAAAAAGCCGCCGTTCCGCTTTTTGCCCTGGTCTTCTTGCTCATCTTCGTCGTCGTCGCCCGCGTTTTCGCCCAACGGGGAGAAGTTCTCGACATCTTGACCGGTTCGATCTTTCTCGCTTTTCTTCCGATGACGGCCGTCCTCCTCGGCGCGAGCGCTTTCTATTCCGAGTTCAGGGACGGGGCCTGGGCCTACCTCTTCTCGCGGCCCGTCAAAAAAACGATGATCTGGATTTCCAAGTTCCTGGCCCTGTTCGCGATTCTGGCCGGAACGCTTTTCGTCTATTTTATCGTCCTGTCCCGGATTCCGGGCGTGAGGGAAAGAATCGCAGAGTTCCGGATTCCGCTCGTGTCCGGGGAAACGTTTTCGCTCTGGGGAGTGTGTCTTACCATCTCCCTGAGTTTGTTCGTGATCGCATTCTCTCTATCGTGCTTCTCCGATAAGCAGATCCAGGACATTTTTCTCTCGATTCTCGTGTTCGCCGGATTCGGCCTGGCCTTCGCCTACGTCATCAAAGAGGTCCTTTATTGGAACCCCGATTTCACTTTCTTGATTCCCGTCGTCTGGGCTCTATCCGCCATTTCGATCGGAGCCTCTTCTCTCGTCGCGTTCGGCCGGACGGATTTTTCCCAAGCCGGGGCTAAGATCGCGGGTTTTCTCAAATGTCTGGTTTTATTTCTTGCGTTAGCGGCCGTTGTCGTCTGGGCGGCGATCGGAATCGGAGCGCGATTCCGCCCCATCACCCACATCAGGCTGGAGACCTCCGGGCGGAACGCTTACATTTATTTGAGCCGGGGGCTCTACCGTTTCGACTCCGAAAGAAACAGTCTGAAACGCCTTGATGGGGCATCATGGCGTGTTTGGGGGGAGGGGGTCTCGGCGGGCGGCGGCAAAATTATTTGGAGTAAGTTCCGCCTTATTAAAAAAAATGAGCTCCCGGACGAGACGCAGGAGCATTGGATCATGGACCAGGACGGTCGGAATAAAAGATTACTCCTCCGACCGTACGAGGTCGAGAGCGGTCCTCTCTCCGGACACTACCGATTTAATTTCCTCCCGTCCCGAGACGGACGTCGCGTCGTGTTTAACTCGCATCAAAGTGGCAACTGGGGATCGCAGATGCTGTGGAGCATCAATGCGGACGGGTCCGGCTTAAGGAATCACAAGATCGACATTCCCAATCTTGCTTGGGCCTATTGTAACGGCTGGACCGCGGACAATCAGAATATCATTCTCACTGTCATGGAAAAGTCCCTGGATAACAAGTCTCCGAGGCGGCGTAATTGGCTGTGCAAGTTTTCGCTAGAATCCGGGGTTTGGCAGAAGTTCGGCGAAGATGCCTGGAAAAGTAGCCTCTTCGGTTTATCCCCCAAAGGGGACAAGCTCGGAACGTCGTTCCTATCCCCGGCCGCGCAGCCTCCCTCTTTGTCGGGGCCCCCAAGCGCCGTCCTGAGGCCCGAAATCCTTTCGGTTTACGATCTTAATACCCTGGCCCGAACGGATCTACTTAGGGCGCCCTCCATCGGCCAGGCCGTCTGGGACCCGAGCGGCGCCAAGATCGCATACTTATCGAACGGCGATACTCGTCTCGGGATTTATTCCATCGCCGAGGGGAAAGTTATTTCCGAAACAGCTCTTGGGCCCTCCCTGAAAAATTATGTTTACAAGCCCTTGAGCTGGGCCGCCGATGGACAAAAAGTCGTCCTGACCGACCTCGAGGGCTCTCGGTATATCCTGAAGATTTTTGACGAGAACCTAAAACACGACAAGACCTATCCCATTCCGCAGACTGAAACAATCCAAACGCGCCCGGAGGTCTGCGGCCTCGGCCAAAAAGTTTTAGTTTTGGATTTCCAAAAGTCCCGGCTCTGGGTCTTCGACCTGGCTAAGGAAAAATGGCGGAGGCTGTTTTGAGCTGAGGGAGAAAAGATGAATAGAAAAGCAATTCTCATCGTAGCTGCGCTATGGCTTCTCGCGATCGGATCCGGGTTGGCTCGGCCTTTTGAAGAACAGGCCCCTACTCCGAAGTCCGAGTATCTGCGGACGATGGAGGCCATGATCCAAATCACCGGCGCCGTCAAGAACTATTCCATCGATTTTGGATACGCGCCTAAAGTTGCGACGGCCCAAGAATTGAAAAAACTCCTGGACCGCTTTTATATCAAGACCCTGCCCCAGGATGCCTGGGGACACGATTTCTTCTACAAATTCAACGAAAAGGATTCCAGCCAATACTGGCTGGCCAGTGCCGGAAGCGACGGCGTTTTCAAGGGCTTTGATCAACGGGGCACATGGACCGCGCTTGATGGGCAAGACATTATCCTGACCAACACGCCTCCATCGTGGGCTTATGCGCCCACCCTGAAGGATTGGCCCGTGCCGGATATCGGGGCGCCCTCCGGGCCCGGCCCCATGGTCAACGAGCAGTTCTTCACTCGACAGAATCCGGGGACAACACCGGCCATCGTCCGCCATCCGGCTCCGTTCGTCTGGGGCGGCGAACGGGGCGACCGCGGCGTCCTGCAGAGTTTTCCGGTCGTTAAACCCGGCCAAACCAACCCGTGGGAGTTCGACTTCCGCGGCTACGATCTCAGCAAGCTCGACATCACGAGCCGCCTGCCCGATCTCCTCAAGTCCAGTTTCGACGACCATACGGTCTGGCCGCCTCGGCTTCCCGAGGGATTCGACCCGGTCCGGATTATGGAGATCGGCCGGAATCCCGGTTTGGGCATCCGCCAGCTCCACAAGCGGGGCATCACCGGGAAGGGCGTGGGCGTCGCGATTATCGACATGGGGCTCCTTGTGGACCATCTCGAGTACAAGGACCGTGTGCGCATGTTCGAGGAAATCCATTCCGCCGACGAGACGGCCCAAATGCACGGCGTCGCCTGTTCTTCGATTGCGGTCGGCAAGACGGTTGGGGTCGCGCCCGAAGCCGACCTTTACTACATCGCCTCCTTTCCCGCGAGCGGGGATGAGTCGGCCCCCAACCGGGGCCGCGATTTCAGCTGGGAGGCCCAGTGCATCGACAGAATCCTCGAGGTCAACCGAACCCTTCCCAAGGACGGTAAAATCCGCGTCATCTCCATGTCCATCGGCTGGGGACCCCAGGAAACGGGTTATGCCGAGGTCACGGCTGCCGTCGAACGGGCCAAGTAGGCCGGCGTTTTCGTCATCTGCACGTCCATGGAAAAGAGCTGCGGCTTTACCCTGTTCGGGCTCGGCCGCGATCCGCTCAAGGATCCCGAGAGGTTCGACTCGTTCGGCGAAGCCTGGTGGGGCGGGCTCTATCCCCACGAGTCGCCCGGCGGCAAAGAGGCGCTCCTCTTCCCGATGGACTCGCGGACGACGGCCAGCCCGACCGGCGCCGACAAGTATGTTTTCTATGGGCCGGGCGGCCTGAGCTGGAGCGTGCCCTGGGCCGCGGGCCTCTACGCGCTCGCCTGCCAGGTCAAGCCCGACGTCACGCCCGAACTCTTCTGGAAGACGGCGCTCGAGACCGGCGACATCGTCCCTCTCCCCGCCAAGTGGCCGAACCCGACCCCCGAGGAAATCGACGCTCGCGCGCGGAAAACGCTCGAAGCGAGGATGGACGCCATTAAGAATAGAGCGAAGGGGAAGGATTTTGACCAATATCTGGGAGAAATCTACGGTGAGGCCACGTCTCAAGCCAAGGACAGGATGAGCGAAGCCGATTTCCGCGCCTGGTTCGAAGTCAAAATCAAGGAAGGCGCTCTCCGCGAAACGAAGCCCCGAAGCTTAAAAAAATCATTAACCCCGCCCGCCTCATTGCGTCCTTGGGCGCGGCGAAGAGCTGAGGACGGGCCCGGGGTTAAGCCCGGGATTAGGGGGAAGTCAGCGCCGCCCGATACTCTCGCCGCTCTCCTTCAGAAGGATAATGGTCAAGGCCGTCCCTTTTTCCAAAACCTTGACGTTGCGGCAGACCAGAGTGAGCCCCTGGGATTTGACCACGACGATCTCTTTGGTCCCGGATCGGCCCCGTAAAACGGAGGGCTTGGCCGCGAAGCCGGTCAATAAAAGCCTGGAAACGGCGGGGGATCCGCGGTGGACCGTCAGGGCTTCGGTCCGGATCTCGAGGTTGGCCGTCGAGCTTTTGAGGGTCAACGGGCCGCGGTGAAAGCTTTCGCTGTCCGACATCCGGACGAGGCCGGCTTCGTCGAAGGAGACGGGCTTCAGAGGTTCGTCCCCGGCGATGATCTCCACCCGGTACCCGGGCCTGGCAAGGAATCGCTGGAAGAGCTCGGTCCGTTCGGCGTCTTGTCTGAGGATATCGTCCTCGGCCTTCTGACGGATCTCGACCAGGTCGGCGATCGAAAACGTCCGTTTGGGGGGGAAAGACCGAAGGGCGCTTTCCAATTCGGTCTCGAGGTATTCGAAAGCTCCGGCTTCCATCCGTCCTTTCCAGTCCGGCGAAAACCGTTCAAGAAGATAGGCGATCATGCATCCCACCCGGCTGCCGCACTCCGGAACTCCGACCTCCGAGAGATGGTCCGGTCCGGATTCCGGAAGGAGGGCGATAGGCCGCCGCCGTCCCGCGCATCTGAGAAAGTCGGCGAGGCCTTCGAACCGTTCCAGGTTCCGCTCGTAGCGGGCCATGTTTTCGTCGAGCAAGCTGAGGCGTTGGGAGCGGACCTTGAGTCCCTCCACCGCCCAGGAAGCGGCAACCTCGTCGGCTTCGGCCTCGACGGCCCGGCGGAAGGCTTCCATCTCGCAGCGCCGCAGGGTCAGAGAGCGGTCCGTGTCACGCGGATAGGTCAGGAGGAGTGTCGGGTCGGGCTGCCAGTCGGGATGGCGCCGGGCCAGGAATATTTGGAATTTCTCCTCGAGGATGATCTCGGCCAGCTCACCCACCGAAAATGCTTTATCCGAGCCGGTGCCCCGGGACGGCCGCGCCAGGCAGGTCGCGACCCAGGTCTCCCCGATCCGGAGACTATCGTTATCATTGACGCCGCCGTATTGACCCTCGTAGACGCTGACGCGGCCCGCCCCCTCGAGAGGCCGGAATGCATCGGGCGGCCGAGGATGGTCGAATAAATAGGTTTTGGCCCCGTCAAAAACGGCGGCCGGGACTGCGTCGGGATCGAATCCCGGCCAGAGGGAAGACGACTCGACCCGGTCCAGTTCGGACATGAAGCTCAGGACCGCGAACGAATTCGTGCCGGCGGTCACCCCGGCCCTAGCGAGAAGGCAGCCCAGGACGGCGAGGATGAGGGCGCGGCGTCCGCTTAAGCGATCCGTTTTCCGAGAATTCAACATTCCTGACCGCTCAAAGAAGCCGGGATTGGCGTTTTGAGTGAGAGAAACGTTTCAATCGGAGAAAAATAGATATGTTTCCCGGCTCTCTATCAGTATATACGCTCAAGAAAGCCGTTTTGTTTCTGATTTTTGACTTTTTTGGAAAAAAGCCGGAATTACCGACTTCATCCAATCTATTGGATTCCAAGCTTGGAAAAGGGGCCGTCCCTAAAACGGAGGCGGGCTTCATCATCCGGCCGAAGCGCGTCACGAAACGGGCGACGGCTTCTGCCAAGCCGACCGGGTTTTGAACCGCGCCCCGGATTGTTTTATACTTCCTTCGACGGCCCGGCGCCGCAGTATCTCCAGGGAGGAACACCATGGCCCAGCCCGACCCGACCATCAAACCCAAGACCATCAGAAAGAAGAGGATCGCCGTGGTCGCCCATGACAACAAGAAAAAGGATCTCCTCGAATGGGCCCGTTTCAACAAGGTGCTTCTCGCCAGCCGCGAGCTCATCGCGACCGGGACCACGGGGGCGCTCCTCCACGAAGAGCTCGGTTTCGACGTCGAGCGGCTCCAGAGCGGCCCCCTGGGCGGCGACCAGCAGATCGGCGCCAAAATCGCCCAGGGAGAAATCGATTTCCTCATTTTCTTCTGGGACCCGCTTCAACCTCAGCCCCACGATACGGACGTCAAGGCCCTTCTCCGGATCGCCGTCGTCTGGAACATCCCCGTCGCCTGCAACCGGGCCACGGCCGACTTCATCATCTCTTCGCCCCTGATGGATGAGGAATACGAGCGCAAGCTGCCCGACTACGAGGATTACAGAAAACGGCTCGACAGGGGTTGAACGGCTTTTCCTCAGCTCATCCCGAGCGCGGCCTTGAGGTATCGGCCGGTGATGGAGCTGGCGTCGCGGGCGATTTCCTCCGGCGTCCCCTGGGCCACGATCCGGCCGCCCCTCTCCCCGCCCTCGGGGCCGAGGTCGATGACGCGGTCGGCGCACTTGATAACGTCCAGGTTGTGCTCGATCACGGCGACCGAATGGCCCTGCTCGAGAAGCCTGTCGAAGCAGGCGAGCAGGACCGAGACGTCGTCGAGGTGGAGGCCGATTGTCGGCTCGTCGAAGAGATAGAGTATGCGCTTGTCCCGCTCGTGGACGAGATGAAAGGCGAGCTTGATCCGCTGGAGCTCTCCCCCGGAGAGCGTCGTCGTCGGCTGGCCGAGCTTGAGGTAGCCGAGGCCGACCTCGGCCAGGGGCCGCAGCTTCTTCGTCACTTCGGGCGTCTCTTCGAAAAAGGAGCAGGCCTCTTCGACGG
>Ga0299915_10002567_pt1 | contig 13211 bp, 13 predicted proteins | sample RVTome_13_FD_200263 | JGI IMG/M metagenome (GOLD analysis project Ga0299915, IMG submission 200263) | Soil microbial communities from uranium-contaminated site in the Upper Colorado River Basin, Wyoming, United States - RVT92D227 (version 2) ...
CTCTTATCCCGGATACCGACAAGGCGAAGCGGCGCTTCGAGCTTCTTCCCGCCATGACGGCACTTCACACAGGCCTTGTGGACTCCCTGGGCCGTCTTCTTCGCCATAGAGCAGACTTCTCGAAGCGTGTCGGGAGCGCCCATCCCGCCCGCGAGCTCGATGTGACAACAAGTCCCGCAGACCTTCTTCCCGAGGAGGGGGCACATCCAATTCCCGTCGCCACCCATGTCGTCGTGGTTCTTGCAAGAGCAGAGGGTACAGAATCTCATAAGTAGTGATCCTCTATTACGGTACCGCACCGCTCGCACTGGCGAACAGTCCAAAGATCTACTCGCCCGTCCGGCAAGGACTTTTTTCCCGAAGTGACGACATTCCAGCGGTGCTTCACAAAGATGCAGGCGATCTTCCTCATCAACTTCATGGCCTTCCTCTCCGTACGGACTTGTACCATCCTATTTCACCTTTTTCAAGAGAAAAGTGCAAACTACTTTTTATTCTTCTTCAGAATCTGCACCTGGTAATTGTAGTCCGGGTCGATCCCCGAGAGGAAGCCCGAGATCAGCATGCAGGCGTCCTCGGACGTGGCCCGGATCACCTCCTTCTTGTTCTTGATCTTGAAGTGGTTCTGAACCTCCTTGAACTGGCCCCGGAGCTTCCGCCCGTAGGCGAGAACCCCCAGCATCCCCAGGAAAAGGGCCGAGGCATAGGCCGCCACGACGACGGGCTCATCCTTCAGCTTCCGCTCGAATTTCCCCGAGGTCTTTGCAATCATCCTCTGGACTTCCTCGTAGACCTGGTCCACCGTCTTGTGCATCAGCTCTTCGCGGTTCATGACCCCCTCCGAATAATGCGGCCCGGAAGAATTTCCAGGCCGAGTGAATGCCCGCCGACAAAAAAGAAGCGGCCGGAGGTGTTTGTGGCCCCCGACCGCTTCTACTGAGAGAGGAGGAAAAGGACATCCTGATTCTACTTCTTTCCGAGGTCGGATGCCACTCCCTCGCGCACGACTTTCATGGCCTCCTCGATCTCCTCATAGGCCTTCCAGACCTTGTCGCTGTCTTCCTTGGTGAGAAATCGGCAGGACATGAAGATCGGGTAGCCGTTGATGCCCCTCGGGCCGGCTTTGTCCAAATACTCGTAGACGAGAGCCGGCTTGTCCTTCCTGATCCTCTTCTCCATCTTGGCGTCGGCCAAGGCAATGGGAAGGAAGATCATGGGAACCATTCCCTGCCGGTCTCCCGACGGAATATGGCGATCCGTGAAGATCCGGCCGGCATGGATGTCCTCGGCGATCTTAACCAATTCCTGGTTGGTCATTTGCTTCCTTCCCTTCCGAATCGTCCACATCCAGCGTAATGATCGTCGTGCCCGAGACAAAGCGCTCGATGAAACCCTTGAGCGTGAAGTTGAACGCCCCCTTGAGGATCTTCATCCTCTTCTGGAGCTCGTCCTCGGGATCCGTCTCCCGCCGAACCGTCATCGCGACGGCGATGGCAAGCTGGGAAATCAGCGCCTGGATGATGATGTTGTCGACGGCCGGGTGGGGAAGGATTTGCTTCTCGCAGACGATATTCCGAAAATTCGTCATGCTGTTCGCCATGACGATCCCCAAGGCCTCACCCGCCTTGCCGATATCCTTCATCGAGACGTCGACCTTCAACTCGCCACGCACGAGTTCCTGCAATTTCGTAAGAACCTCTTGAGCCTCCTTCTCGAGAAGAGAAAGATCGAACTCCGTCATCTCCTCGAGAGTCCCGAATTCGGTGGACTTGTAGATGGTCGAGCACTTGGCGCAGATCATGATCTCGGGTAGCCCCGTATGGACTACCGTCCCGCCGTCGGAGCACTTTGGACACTCCTTCGGTTCCTTGTCCATGAACACCCTCCTGAGGAAGGGGCCGGCCTTATCGGCCCGGCCCCTTCTTCCTTTTGGCCTCTTCCAATTTGTCGGCGACGTCCTGATCGGCCCTCTGCATCTCGTCCATGGCCTGGCGGCACTTCTGGACGATGAGATCGGCTTGAGCACGTTCGGAGCCGAGACTGTTGGCGATGTCGATCGCGGCCATTTCGTAGTCCTTGCGGTCGAGCCTGAGTTCCAGGTAGTCCATGTCGACGAACCTGGACTTGCGGCCGAGGAGCTTGTAGAGGAGCTCCCTGAGGACTTTGACCTTGTCGTAATGGTCGTACCCGCTGGGCTGGTCTTCCTCCCTCGGATCGGGAGAGGACTCGGCCTTCTTCGGATCCTCGATGGCCTCGACCGAGAAAACGCGGAGGCCGGGCAGCGGCTTCAGGCGCGCCTTCTGTTCCCCAAGCTCGATCCGCCGGCGGATCTCCTTGGTCAAGGGCCCCCTGAGGATCTTATCCTCGGCCCTGAGGGTCTTCTCTCGGAGCGCAAAGTCGAAGGCGATGGGCCCGCGAATGTCATCGAGGTTCTCCTCGATGTACTGTTGGAATTCCTTCCCCTCGAAGATGGCCTTCATGAACTCGTACTTCTTCCCGAGAGGAAGATAGACCTGAGCCAGCCTCCGGAACTCGTCCGGCATGATGATGTAGCAGGCGAACGTCTCGGCGAAGTCTTCCTCCTTGTCGGTCGAGGCATAGGCCGTAAGGAATTCGCCGCGCCGCTTCTGGATGGGAAAGTTCTTCCGGGCCTTGGAAATCCGAAGCCATCTCTTCCAGAGTCCGGGATTGGCAAGATGAACCGAATGCCCTGCCTCATGGGCGATGGTGAAGCCGTACGACAGGTTGCTCACTCCCACGACGTCCGAGGGGGTGTCCTCGTCGAGAGGAGGAATGACCAGCTCCAGGGTCTTGCTCTTCGGGTCATAAGAACCGGAATGAAAGACCCCCGTGATCATGTGGGAATACGGATCGCCCCCCACCGCCACGCGCTTGATCCCCTTGATTCCGCCGAGGAGATGCGGAGGGATCTTCGAGAGGATCTCGTCCGCGCACAGGAGATCCCAGTATCCCATCTTCACGGTGTAGGCCAGATCCGTGATATGGCCGACCATGACGCCGATCCTTCTGTCGTGCAGGTAACGCCTGATCCCGAGCTCGATCTCGACCCCGTACCTCTTGGCCATCCGATCGGCCGTCTTCTCGAGCGTCGAGAAGTTCCCCTCCGCGGCGTTCTTCTTCTGGATCCGCGAGCGGATCCCGCCGAAGATGAAGCTCCAGATGGGGTTGCCCCGGTCGATCGCGCCCGACGAGTGGTAGATCTCGCTCTGGGCGATGTGGGCCACGTAGCCGTCGAAAGGCTCGTAGTGGAGCTCCTCGAAGGTCAGCGGGTCGAGGAACATGAGACCCTTGCCCGAAGGGATGAAGACGATCTTCTTCCGCTTGAAGAAGAGGTCGGGCATCCGATCGAGCATCCCGATGAGCTTGACGATCTCCAGGCCGGAGACGATCCCCATCTTGATGGCGGATACGAGGGTGAGGGAGGAGAGGAACTCGTTCACCCGGTGGCGGTTCTTGAGGGCATATTCGTCGGAAAAGGCCTTGCCGTCTTCCTCGGCCATGGCCCTCAGGATCTTCCCGTCTCCCGAGATGAGGGAGGGCCCGGAAAGATCCTCGAAACAGCGGTCGAAGATCTGGCTGTCCGCCACCATGGCGTAATAGAGGCCCTTGAGGGCAAGCTCGAACTTCGGGACGAACCGTGAGAACGAGCTGTCATGGCGCGCGCCGGTGACGCCCAGCTCGTCGAAAGTGTCACGGGCCTTCTCGGCATGATCCTTCTCGGCGAGGGTGTCCAGGGCCCATTCCAGACCGTCGCAGAAGTACTCCACGACGGCGGGCACGGAGGACGGGCGGTGGTCGAAGACGATGTCCGGAATCCGCTTGATCGCGGAGAGCCATGTCGTCTCTTCGGAAGTCAAGGAGGTCGAAAGGTCATGGACTCGGCCTTCCTCGAAAAGATCCTCCTCCTTGATTTCCCGGCCATCGGACTTGCCGGCCCCCATCACATCCCGGATCAGCCTGGAAAGACGGTAGTCGGGATCCCGCGTCTTCTGCGCCTCGCGAAGCTTCATCAGGCCGTCATTGAAGGAGAACATCGCGTCGACGGCGTCCTCGAGCTGCTTCCGCCCCTTGTCGCCGCCGGCCTTGCGCCGGGCCGTCTCGAGCGTGTTGTACTTCACGAGAAGGGAGGGGAGCCTGGCCTGGAGCGCGGGGATGAGCCCCATCGCCTCGGCCTTGGCGGGCACACGGGCGGACGAGCCGGAATAGTAGGTGTATGTCTCGGAAACCGTGATTTCCCGTTGCGGGGTCTCGAAGTTCCGCCTGGCCTTCTCCACGTCCTGGGCCGGGACAAGGGACTTCGAATCCTTGGAGTGGTAGGGGATGATGTCCTTCGACATTTAGGAATCCTTTACCAATCGAAATCCGTATCCTTCGTTCAGGCCGCCCTTCTCGTCGGGTTTGAGTTCCCTGAATCCGACGGCGGCGATGATGAATCTCTTGTCCCCGTAGTGGACGACGTCACCCACGGACAGACTGGGACATTCCTGGGGCTGCACGTCGTTCTGGCCCCAATGGAAGATCCTTTCCAGATCCGCCTTGAGGTTCCCGGCAAGCTCCTTGTCGGGCACGTCGATCCTCCGAGTCTGGACCTTCCCTCCCACGGAGGAGAAGGCCGTCATTTCGGCTTCGAATGTCGCCATGTTCTCTCCTTTCGTCTCTAGGCCGTCGGCGTGACAGGCTTCTCGGCATCGGCCCTCTCATAGGCATCCGCCAGAGAACGGAGGTACCGAGGGAACGTGGTCCGATCCTTTTCGGGTTTCTGAAGCTCGAGAGCCGTGAAGGCCCTCTTGAGGTGCTCGACATGCACGGTCTGCACCGCCGAGATGACTCCCGCGATCGAGGCGGCCCGGGCCAGGAAAAGGGTGTCGTTCAGGCCGCGAACCACGACGTCGTAGCTCTTCATCAGGTCCTGCGCTTCCTTGTCCATCATGGCCTTCCTCCTATATTTTAAAGAAAGTTTTAAGAGAACAGGAATTGCACATCCTTCCCCGAAAATCCACCTTCGTAGCGCTCCATTCGGGATGTTTTCCCCAGATCCTCCGAATATGTCGGTCGAGATCGCGGAAAACCCTATTCCCACATCGCGGACAAATCACCTTGGACCGACCTTTCAACATAGAATTTCCCCTTTTTAGCGCTAGCGATAAAAATGCGCCGTAGGCCCCACCTCAAGATGGAACCGGCGGCGCACGGCTATCGGGTTTAAGACCTACCTCATGATCTTTTTGGGGTCGAAGGTGCAGACCCCGTTGGCGCATCCGCGGTCGGCGTCCGAGACCATCGCGATCCCCTTCCTCTGCGCCTCCTCGTACTCCTCCTCCGTGATCCTCTGGAACGGCATCTGAGGACGGGAGTCCCCTTCGGGCATGAGGGTCGTCCCCTTGAGGTGCGGCAGATGCACCCGGAGCGCCCTCTCGATCTCCATGATCGACACCTTGTCGGGGTTGAAGTTGATCGTGTACGAGATCGCGTTGTCCGCGTACTCGTCCTGGAGCATCGCCTCGACCGCCAGGTTGTCCGACAGCGAGATGTCCCTCTGTTCCTCCACGAGGGCGACGTTTCCCTTCCCCCTCTGGCAGGCCGCCGCGAGGGGATCCTTGCAGTAGAAGGAGACTACCTTCGTGTTCGGCGTGTACTTGGAATCCTCGATGGGGAACCGCGTGTACTTCTCGAGGTTCCGGTCGTTCGAGGCGAAGTTGACGCGCCGGATGAAGTGCTGGGCGAAGATCGGCTGGCACCCCGGCGAGGTTCCGGGAAGGTTGCTGATGGAGCCCGTGGGCGCGACCGCACAGACCTTGATCGGCGCCGGGATCCTGAGCTGGTGGGCGTACCGGTCGGCCTCTCCCCGACAGGTCTTGTAGAAGGAATGCAGCTTGTCGCGGATGTCCTTGCGGTGGTGGCATTCGGAGAACCGCACGCCCTGGTAGACGAGCCAGGGATGGAACCCGAAGAAGCCCACGCCGATCCGGCGGTTCTTGTCGACCGTCTCCTTCTGGAGGGGATGGATGATGTCCCCGAACGTCGCCCGGATGAGGAACCGCGTCATGAGCCGGAAGGCCTCCCGCGCCTCGGCATCCCGTCCCGCGAAGCGCTCGAGATTGACGTGGCCCAGGCAGCAGATGTCGAATCGGCTCAGGATGATTTCGGCGCATGGGTTCGGCGAGGCCAGGGGCAGGACTTCTCCCGTCGCCGAGAGGGAGGAGTTCCAGAAGCCCGGCTCGCCGTTCTTCCACATCCCCCGGGAGACCATTCTGAGGACGCGATAGGCCTTCTTGTCGTCACGGCGGATCGCCTGGAAGAAGGCGTCGTCCACTTCGACGGAAAGATTGGCCGACCAGTGGGCCTCGGGATCGTCGGACTTGCACTTGATGAAGTCGAGGATGTCCTCGTCCGCCCAGTGCTTGACGCTTAAACGAGCACTTCTGCGAATATTGCCACTAACTACACACGCCGCGACCTCGTGGTCGATCTGCATCATGTCGAGGGAAGAGAGCTTCTTCCCGACCCTGGAATTCAGGATCTGGGCCACCTTCCCGAGCATGATGGCCAGAGGGGCGGGCCCCGACGAGACGCCGCCGAAGCTCTTGAGGAGCTCGCCGCGCGCCCGCAGGAGGGAGACGTCGATGACGAGCGCCCCTTCCCGGCCGTCCCAGGCCGCCCGCAGGACTTCGGCCAGGGCGGCGCACCACCCTTCGCGGGAGTCCTCAACCACGAAGCGGCTCCGCTCCAGGTAGGTGTAGGTGCCGGAAAGGAGCTTGTCGAACTCCTTGATGTTGGGATGGCTCGGATTGCACACGATGTGCAGATCCATCTTGTCGAAGACCGGCGGATAGATGTTGATGAACTTGTTGGAGTAGTTCGACCCGACGCCGCCGCCCTTCATGAGCTCGTCGAAGAGGAACGTGAAGTGGAGCGTGAGGTCGTTCCTCGACCAGTGGCTGTTGACGCAGTTCGAGAGGTACTGCCGCCCCGGCACGCCGGTCGCCCAGAGGTGGCGGCCCGCCGGGATCATGTCCATCTTGAGGATGAGCTTGTAGAGCTTGTCGCGTTCACTGGGCTCGTGGAACTGGGCGTCCACGAGGGCCAGGTTCCCGTCGACCACGCGGCGGATCGTCTCCGGCCAGGTCTCGTTGGTCTTCTGGTCGCCCTTGAGGCGGGAATAGGTTCTCTCGAAGACCGCCTTCCCCATCGGCCCCCACTCGATCCCGTCCGGATCTTTCTCCTCGACGGGATCGGCGGATTTCGGCGCGGCCGTGGCCTCCTGCTTCGGCGCCTCCTGGGTATGGCTCCCGTTGCCGTTTCCCTCGTAGAGGACCTCTCTCCTGAGGCCTTCTGCGACGGAAACACTCCGCTTTCTCAGCGTCCGAATGCCCATGGCTCCTCCCTATTCGTCGTCGATCTCTGAAGTCTCCTCAAGAGTAGCGGTTGCTGTTGCCGTCTCGCTGCCCGAATCTCCGTTGCCGCCCTTGGCGCCCGTCTGCGTGACCTCCGTATAGATCTGGCGGGCCCTCTGGAGCGAGACCTTCTCCACGCGGGCGATCTCCCGCATGGCCCGGTCGGCCTCCGGGAAGGACGCGATGATGTCCTTCCGGATGGGCAACTTCTCGACGTCCTCCTTGTACTCGCGGAACATGAGGGTCTTCCGGTCGAGGATGATGTCGACGGCATTGGGTTCCTCGGCGTCCCGGAGCTCGAAGCTTACGGTCACGTACTTGGCGTTCGTGACCTTGTCGAAGCGCTTCCGGAGGAGGACGTGCCCGTTCCCCCAGTCGCCGATGACCGACGCGCCGCGGATCATCTGCACGCCCTCCCGCTCGGCGCCCTCGACGGGCTTGCCGAAGTGGTGGACGATGATGGTTCCAAGGACTCCCGCCTCCCTGCCGATCCGCTCGATGTTCGAGAGGACCATGCTCATGTCGCGGTGCTTGTTCTCGTCCTCCTTGTGGAACCGCGCCAGGGGGTCGATGAAGAGGTAGTCGCCCTTCTCCTTCTTGATCCCGTTGATGACCGCCCAGACGTGCTTCGGATCGGCCAGGTTGAAGTTCCGGTTGAGGAACTTGACGGGGGCGTCCCGCCAGTCGTAGCCCATGGCGTCCGCCATGACCGAGAGCCTGTAGTCGAGCGACCCACGGGTGATCTCGGCCTGGCAGTAGATCACCCTCCCGCGCTTGCAGATGTCGAAGGTGTTGAGGAACTTCCCCGGCGCCCCCGACAGGCGCAGGATGAGCTCCCCGGCCAGGAGCGACTTGCCGGTCTTGGCGGGCCCCGAGATCGTGAGCATCCCGCCCACGGGGAGGACTCCGGCCACGGCGAACTCGAGCTTGGGGGCCTTGCGGACGTCCGCCCAGGACTCGAACTCGATCGTGTCGCCGATCTCCTCGTGCATGAGGGAGCGCTTCTGGTGCTCGACCCGGGCGCTCTCGAAGGTACGGTTGAAGTAGTTGTCGGCGTTCCCGGCCTTCGCCGCCTCCAGGGTCTTCTCCGAGACGCCGTATTCCTTGTTGAAGAAGATCGCCCGGATCTCCTCCTCGGCGAAGTCGTGGAGCAGGAGATCCACCATCACGCGGAAGTCGACGCGGGACCGGTCGATCTCCTTGCTCTCGGGGTCGCGCGCCTCGTAGGGCCCGACCGCGGCCGTGTACCCGGAGATGATGACGTTGCGGAGATCCCAGTTGAGGTCGTAGACCGACTTGGCGGCCTTGGCCGTCCCGGTGGGCACGTCCTTCCAGTCCGTGAAGAAGGACTCGATGTTCCCGCCTTCCCAGGCGGCCGCGTGGTTCTTCTCGGGCTCCTTCCAGTTGCGGGTGCCCGGCAGGCGCAGGATCCGCGCCGGATCCGACACAGGGTCGCCGCCGTACTTCTTCTCAAAGACGAGGGTATCCTCGACGGCCTTCTTGATGTCCATGGCCTCGGGATAGCGCCAGTAGAAGTGGGCCCCGTGCCCCGTCGCCACGACGATCGAGGGTTCGGGCTTCTCCTTGATGATCGGCTTCCAGGTGGACTTGTCGTAGTCCATCCAGGCGCAGACCGCGTGGGAGACGTCCTCGTTCGTCCCGGCGACGGCATATCCCTTGGCGGTGCGCTTCACGCTGCGGCGGGGACAGACGCCGTAGTACACGTCGTACATGGCGTTGTTGTGCTTCATGATCCAGTCGCCGAGCACCCGGTCGAAGACCTTCTCCAAGTCCTTGACCTGGGCGAACTCGATGTGCGTCTTTTTGTTGTCCGGAGGAGGCTTGTTCCGATGCTTGATGTCCCAGATCGCCCGGAACTCGATGTACTGCTCAGGCGGCGCCTTCTCGAACAGCAGGAGCAGCATGAGTTCCGCGCTGTAGAGAGGGTGACTCTCCGGGAGCATCGGGACCTCCTCTTCCTCTCAGGTTAAGCTACGCCTTCCGCAAAGTAATGGCGCGGCTTGTGCTTGACCTTCCCGAGCTTGCAAAGATCGTAGAGGGTCTGACCGACATCCATGGGGGTCAGATCTTGTGGACTCTTGAACCCGCCCGTCATGCACGTCACGGCCCAGACGGCCGAGCGGAACGGATTCACCATCTTCAGCGACTCCTTGACGACCGTCTCGCGGGTGTGTTCCGGCATCTCCGGGGCCACGCGCTGGATGTAGACCCGGCAACGGCGCTCGTTCTGGTTGCCCTGCTCGATCAGGACGCGGGCGTACGCGCCCTTGTTCTCGACCAGGCGGCGCTCGGCCTTGGCGATCCCCCACTCGATCCTGTGGATCTGGTAGTTGATCAGGCACTCGCGCGCCTGGATATCGGTCCAGCCGAAGAACTTCAGCTTCTTGAGGGCCCGGATGCCGCGCTCCACGTAATGGATGGCGGCGAGACACTCGGGCTGGTGCTTGGCGACCTCGAAGTTGATGCGGCGGTGGAGCTCCAGCATGGCGGCCGTCCGCCCAAGAGGCGTGATGACCCACGCCTGGCGGCCGTGCCCGTCCTTGTCCCACTCGACCCAGCCCTTCTTCTTCATGCGTTCCAGCATGAGGAGCGCGGACTGCTGGGCCATTTCAACTTCCTGGCCGATCTTCCTGGAAGTCCACTGGGGGGTCTTATCGGAGGGAGGCTTCATCAGGATCGCCAACGCCTTGAGCATCTTCCAGGTGATGTAGTTCCCGTATCGGCCGTACCGGCGCGACGAGAACAGACGACCCTTGGGAAGCCGTTTCATGAAACCCCCCTTAACCCCAGAGATGCGCGGGAAATAAAAAAGCCCCGCTACGGGGACGGTGCGCGGGCGCCAGTTTCCTGGCGAGGACAGTGATGCGTAGAGAAAGGTGGGTTTCCCCACGCACCGGCGCCCCCGTAGCGGGGCTGATATCCCTGTTTCTCACTATCACTGTCCTCAGACCGGAGGGCACTACTCGCGCCCTCGCGCACCTTTCTCTACCCCTTATATACGACCGGGCCGGACGTTTGTCAACAGGAAAATGAAAAATAATCGAAAATATTTTCGGAGGAAACTCCCTCCGATATTTCCACCCGCATTCGATATGCAGACCATCACTCCTCGACGATCAACACCTTGATGTGACTATAGCCCGGATCCGCCTCTCCTCTCGATTCCCCGGGAAGAACGGGCTTGTACTTGCGGCTCTCCGAGACGTACCGGAGCTCTTTGCCCTTGAAGACCACGGCCCAGCCTTTCCAGGTGCGCTTCGGCTTCTTCATATCGCCTCCTAGTCCTCGATCTCTTCGAACTCGTCCATGTGGTACAACCAGTGGACGCGGCCGGCCGTATCGACCACGGCACAGTGGCCTTGAGCATTCGGGACCTCTCCAAGGAACAGGAAGCAGTTCTGCTTCTTCCAGTTCTTCCCGAGAAGTGGCCCGTACCGGTTGATTTTCTTGTACTCCCCCGACTGGTAGGTCTTGAGACAGTCGGCCTTGATTCGAATCATGGACAAATCGCGGAGTCCTCTCTGTTTCTTCTTTCCCATGGCATACCCTTAAAATTTCGCAAATTTTGAAGGTCTACCCCCCATGTAGGTTTTCTGGCTGAGAGATACTCTGCACAATCTTGCACGGGAAGGGCAATATTTCGGAGAACTACTCAGCAAGAATACATACATGGGTAGTAGTGAACCTCTTAGTCGTGCTACTGTTCCGGGGCGGGCGCGGCCGAAATCGCGGAGGGTCTTGTAAAATCACCTTTGACCTCGAAACCCTCAGTCCTGCAAGCCTTGATCCTGGCCATGGAGTGCCGCATGGTGTAGCTGGATCCCGTATCGATGAAGTCATGGATGATGGCCTTGTCCTTGCCGGGGGAGCGCCTGAGGGCCCGGCCTACCCGCTGGATCACCCGGACGGCGGACTTCCCCCCGGCTGCCAGGATGACCGTCTCGATCTCCGGGACGTCCACCCCCAGATCCCAGACTGGGGTGGTGATCATGATCTCGGTCACTCCACTCCTGAAGTCCTTCTTGGCCTCGACCCTTGCTTTCCCGGAGGCGTGGCCCGTGAGTACTTTAGACCGGACGTTTTCCCCACTTAAGACCTCCGCGATGATTCTGACGTGCTTGATCGTATCGCAGATCACCAGGCACCTCTTCCCCTCACGGGCGGAATCCATGGCAAGCTGGACGATCATGGCGTTCCGGTCGGGGTTCTCCTCGATCAGCATCCTGCGGGCGTCACGGTAGTCCACCCCATGAAGGGGGGGATTGTTCATCTTGTGGTAGTAGACCTCGGCCGGAACGACCCACCCGATGTCCGCCATCTCCTTGGCCCGGATGCGGATCAGGATCGGCCCTGTCGAGGCTTCCAGGCGCATATCCCGAACCGGGTCACCCGTGTCTGGCGAACCTGTGAGGCCGATCCTGAAGTAAGCCGGAACGAGCTGGGCGACCTGATACCAGGTATGAGCGGCGCTGGTTGTATGAGCCTCGTCAATGATGAGAACGGCCGCGTCCTCGATGGCATAACCGAATGTCCTGAGTTCCATGAGGGCCGTCTGTGGCATGGCGATCACGAACTTCTGGTCTTTGACGTCGTCCCAGGAGCCGTCCCCGATCATGGCCGCCGTCTCGCCCGTCCTCCACTTGATCCTCTCGGCGGTCTGATAGAAGATGTCCTTGCGGTGGGTGATCCAGACGCACCGCCCCATGACGTGGCAGGCGACGGCGATTCCCTGCTCGGTCTTCCCGGAAGCCACGCTCGTGGCAATGACCCCGTTTCCGGCCTCGAGGGCCAACTTGATGGCATTGCACTGGTGATCGGCCAGCTCGACGCCCTGGAGGATGTCCTTCTTGAACGGGATCACGGCGGGGCGGATTCTTTCGTCCTCGATGCGGGCCACGGGGAGGATCGTCTTGGCCTTGGCGAGAAGCCCCGTGGGAAAAGTCCCGCGGATCACATCCACGGGGTGCCACCGGCCGTCCCAGTTGGGGCGGTGCTGGCGCGCGAAGAAGGCCCCCTGGACTTCGACGGCGAGGGCCTGATCCAGGATGTGGATCATCCGCCGGTCGGTCGCCTCGACGCGGCAGACGGAGTTCCCCACCCGGATCGTGGTCTGTGCCATTGGGCTTGCTAGTCCTCCAGGATCTCTTCGTACTCCTTGATCAGCTTCGCGGCCGGAGCGATCTTGGGATTTTCATAGAGAAGATAATGGGACGGTTCGCCCTTTTCAAGCATGCACATAAGCTCGCCTAATTTGACCATCTCCTTCTTGCTTCCCCTGATGAACTGAATGTCCGTACGATCTGCGGCGTCGAGATCAACATCCACCGCAATGGCGAGGATCGTCTTCTTCTTGGCCATGTCTCTTCTTTCCTTAAATGGGTCTTTCCTAGGATGTAATCTTCTCGCCGTTCCGGGAGAAGGAGTGGAATTTCCGGAAAATAAAAGGCCCGGGGGAAGCCTTTCGACTCCCCCCGGGTCCGGAGAGAGGGGATTTACTTGGGGGTACAGGCGTAGCAGTGGAGAGGCGCCCCGAACTCCTCGAAGGGGCTCCCGTCGTCATCAACGATGACGCAGTACTGGCCGTCGCTCTCCGACTTCACCTGGCGCTTCTTGAGGATCCGGCTCTTGTCCTTCTTCTGGATCTCGAGAAGCTTCGGGCAGTTCGGATCGGCGTGGACGATGCAGAACTCACCAGGCGCGCCGTGTTTGTGGATCCAGACCGGGCGCGGGGTGAGGCTCTTTTTGATGTCTGCATTCAGGTGCGCGCGGACCGCC
>Ga0299915_10002568_pt1 | contig 13207 bp, 9 predicted proteins | sample RVTome_13_FD_200263 | JGI IMG/M metagenome (GOLD analysis project Ga0299915, IMG submission 200263) | Soil microbial communities from uranium-contaminated site in the Upper Colorado River Basin, Wyoming, United States - RVT92D227 (version 2) ...
CCGGCCGCAGCATCCACACCAAAGAGCTCTGTAATCTTGATCGCTCCCTTCAATTGGCCTGTTGTCCAACCGAGGGAGATCTTGGTCGTTGGGTGTATGATCTCTTTTCCTGGTCCAAATATCTCTAAAGTATCCCCGACTCGAAGGCCGGATAGCTTGCCTGCATTGATGTAAAGGTTTTCTCCTTCGATCTTGGCAAGGGTAGTGGTCCAATCCAAGAGATCGAGCTGGCGCAGGAATCCTTCTAAGATGTCGTCTAAGCTGAGGTCAATTGCCTTAAGGACGGCTTTGCCACGGTTGTTCTCACCTGTCTCTTTTGTGCCGAAAATAGGACTTCTTCCGATGAATGTTTTCAGAAGGTTCCCGGTAGAGGCATCGATGAGACGAATCTCTATTTTTGCTGTGGCGAAAGAAACTTCCTCACCTGAAGTCTCTGATGTTTTAGAAGAAAGGAGGCCCACATCAGTGACCGCTCCCAAGGCAACTGCCTGGATTCCTAAAGACTGGTTGACACGCTTTATCATTGTAGGGTCTGAAAGATTCTCGAAGGTGAATCCTGCCCGTTTCGATATCTCTGAGACGACCGTCCTGTCCACTGTCACTACTCGCTGAGTCGCCTCCAGTTTATCTGAAAGTCTTTTAGCTACTGCCTCTCCAATCATTTCTTCTTTGTAAGTCGTTTTATTCTCAAAGTCTAAGATGGCCACTTTTCTTCTAAATCCCGCTTGGAAGAAGGGAAGAGGAGAACTGGGAAAAGGTCTGGGTGGGACTGAAGATACTTTAGTCTCAGTCTCCTTTTTTGGAACAGGAGGTTGGGTGGGTTGTTTTTCTGAAGTCGAGGGTTCTGACTTTGGGGGATTGATACCCTTAACCTTCTCCATTCCTTCAACAGTCACTGTCTTTCCTTCAGGGAGCTTTTCAACTTTCTGCTCTTTTTTTCCGATGAGAGGGAGATTGGAACAAGAGGTTAAAAGAAAAAGACCTATTATGAAAAGGCTGAATAATATCAAAATTTTTCCATCTCGAGTCATGGATGCTCCTTCTTTAATCGTGATGGCGATTCTGTTGTTGTTATATTACCAGTTTTTTAGAAGATGTCAAGGTGGCACCAAGAGGAGACCACTGGAAGGTCAAAATCAGATTTACTTTGGCGAATTCATTTTGAAAATGATCTTGATCTGAAAATCCCTTTTAATCCTATTATTGTTCAGTTATGCTGTTACCGGTTACCCTGAGCCCTTCGACTTACCGTTCGCCCTGAGCTTGTCGAAGGGCGAACGGTTCACTCAGGACAGGCCTGTCGAAGGGTGCGTCACTACGCCGTTTATGCTTCGACAAGCTCAGCACGAACGGCTAGGAAATTCAGTCTTCATTGTCCGTACAATTATGGACTGATTAGTAATGGGAGTTTGACGTAGCCCTGAAGAGGGGATTTAAGAAATTAAGAAAGATAAGAAAAAAAGGCGGTCAAAATGACCGCCTTTTTTGATACAGGCTTCGTTTAGAAGGTGTACATCAGATCTCCAACAATGGCCCATGGGGTCTTTGGCTTTCTTACGTCCCCATGATTATCAACAAACTTCAACGCATTGCCAACACCCATGACTCCACCAGCTATCTCAAACTTTAAGTTCTTGTAAAGCTGGATTGAGTTGATCAGGTCAAACTCCCAACCGATGAATTTATGGTCACCATCAAGGGTGCCCCAGGTATCCCCATTTTTTGTGGTGTCGCCGATATAAAACAGTTTCGCATGAACTTTATAAGAAGGTGTGATTTGGGCCTTAGCATAGATTTTAGCCCACCAGGATCCGCCGTCGCCAGCGCTAGCAAATGTGCTCGTTGGGCCTCCGGAAATACCAAGACCTCCAGAAGGTAACACGTCCGGGGCGCCATAAAAGATAATGGCCTCACCGGTGCCTCCCGCTCCTTCACTCGCTGGAACCGCGACAAAGCCGTGGTATTTCTTGTCGGCGGCTTTGTTCTTATCATCTCCTGTCATATACATTATACCTGCCCCAAAGTTAAACTTATCCCAAGGATAGTCTACATTTAACTTAGTTGCCCATCCATTGTATTTGGATTTGAGGATCCCAGGGGTGGGTGAACTAACCTTTCCTTTATCTAAGACAAAATCAAAGTTGATATTGACAGGCCCTACTTTGCCATCTGCATAGGCCCCTAAATACCAAAAATCAGCTCTTTGAGTTGCCCCCACGCCTCCGGTGGCCGTCCATGTCAGTGGATTAGTATTGAAGTTAAAGTACATGCCATAGCCGCCGACAGTCAATTTACCTAACGTGGTTCTCACCCTGAGAGCATACATATCCGAATCATCTGGCTTATAAACATCCCCCTCAAGTGCTTTAGCCCACACAGCATCAATCGTGACAGGGTCAAGCTTCATACTCGCTGTGATACCTGCCCCATCGTTGGATTGCACTATACTCCGAAACCCCAATCCTTGTTGACCAACCCTCACAGTTATAGGGACCGGAATAACTGGAACGGCGAAATCGAAAAAGAGCCACTTTACTTCGACCGCGGATCTATCAGCGCTCCAATAGCCCGCCGTTCCTCTTTGGAGGGTACCCTGAGCGGTCGACCCTGGTGGGCCACCATATGGATCAGCGTCGATTTCAAAATAAACGGTTGCATTCACTTCCTTGCCTGCAGCCACATTGAACAATAACCTGCCACGGGTTTTTATCCAGGAAAAAGACCTATCAAACGCAGCAGCGGGCGCTGCTCCATAGTTAAACCTAATAGCAGATGTTGCATTTCTACCCAAAAGATATTCCATATCCCAGTAACCAGATGCCGTTAATGTTATACCTGATCCTACCGGCGCTTGGGCATAGGCTGAGCCAAATGCCAGAGTCAAAAGCGCAGCCAAGCTAAAAATGAATAATTTTTTCATCTCTTTTCCTCCTCATTATTGTGATTCGTGAATTGTGTTTTGTGATTCTTTAGACACTAACAAAATTCACTCGCACTGCCAAAAAAATTTCGCCTCCTCAATTTTCTATTTCTGCAATGGCAATACCATTGCGATCCCCCTTTCACCTCCTTTCTTTAAATGAATTTGTGAAAAAAAATCACAAGAAGATTAGATTTTTTAAATCTATACCATCCTACAAATAAGTTGTCAAGTATTTTTTTATCTTTTTTTTACTCAGGGAATGTTTTCTGACACGAAACACGGACACGATTCCTTAGAAAAGCTTAAAAAACAGAATATTGCTTGTGCTCTTCCTGTCTAACATTCCTCCAGGCTCAACGACTGCCACAACGAGATCTTCTTCACCATCGTTGTCAGCGTCTTTGATCTGAAAGTCATTAATATAGCCTTTTATCTCCCTGGTCTTCCAATTTGTAGTAAGAAATCCGTCGCCCCAGACCAAACAATTGATCTCCCCTTTCTCAAAACTTCTCAACCGTTCAAATATTTCTACGGTTCCTTGGTTTTTGCTCACAATCACTTCGCTCTTTCCATCCCCATCGAGATCTCTGATAAGAATTCTTCCCGGAATATAAATTCTCATGGGTGGAGCTCCTTGGGGGCGGTAATCTGATTCCTTTCTCTTTTTGATATCATAATAGATGTTTGTCTTCCCAAAATCGTTACTGCCTCGCCACAATTCCTTTCCATCCTGGGAAAGGACGGTTAAGGAATCTCTTTTGCCAAAAAGGATAAAATCGTTTTTTCCTTCACCCCGAAGGTCTGCTAAGGCAAGGCCCAAAATATTTTGCTCTTTCGGAAAATTCATTTTAGGACCGCTTTCAAAGGAGTTCTTTTGCCAGACAAATCTATAGACAGGGCCTACAGATATACCTTCCGAGCCCATCCTTTGCCCCATTAAGATAGGCCCCTCTTTGGGGTGCTCCAGTACTCGAAAATACCACCCTGCCTTTTCAGCAATCTTCTTAAATTTCCCCTCTTCAAACTCTAAGATAAAGGATCGAAGATCATCTCCCACCACAGAGGTAACAATAATCTCAGCGATTCCATTTCGATTCACATCGGCCACATCGAGGGTTAAGAAATTGTGTTCGTGTCCCTGCTCAATGGTTTGAACAAGATTGGGTTTTTCTCCATCATATTTAAAAATGTAGAGATGATAATCATCCATGGCCACGACTTCGTTCTTTTTGTCTCCATCCACATCGCCAATATCCAGGCCCTTCATTTCAAAACCGAAGCTTTGACTCTTCTTATAGTCCTCACTTTCAAAGCGTTGAATTGCTCCCGTCTCTTTTTTTTGCTGGGCGAAAGAAGGAATTTTCGTCCCGGAGGGACGACCTGTCATGGCACGGCGGCCTAAGATTTGATATCCGATGTCCTGTGCAAAGTCTCCAATTTTTACCATCACATCATCAAGCCCTTTGTGCTGCGTATAAACACCAAGGGGAGGTTTCTCCTCTGTGATGTTGATCAAGCGAGCATCGAGACTGATATAGTCGCCGATCTTTGTGATGCTCCCAAGAACGATATAATCCGCTTCCAGTCTCATACCGATCTTTTTAGCCACGGTCTCATCGAGGCGCATTGGCCTCTCTTCATAGAGCGCCCGTTCAACAACAGATCGCTCGATGACCGCAATTCTTCCTTCCACAGTGATTCGAGATGAGATGATGTCATTGATCCCTTCACGCAGGTAATCGAGGTTCTCTTGGCTATGAATCAGGAAGGGAAGAATGGCCACCTTGTAGATCTTTTCAGGACCTCGAGTTTGAGTAATCGAAGGGGATGGAAGAATGAGAATGAGGCAGAGAGTTAAATATAAGAATAGGGTTTTTAATTTCATTGGGATTCCTTTCATAAGCTTAAAAAGAGGTGATTTGTGTTGGTGATTTGTAATATTTAACCGGATATCGATCTTATTCAGTTTGAAAGGATTTTAAGTTGATTTATAAGATTTGTCAAACAAGATTGGGAATTACCTTTTATTCAGACATTAGACACTGGACTTCAGACTTTAGACACCAGTTTTTAAGTAACCAATAACCAAATCCCAATCACCAAATAATAACCAATATCCAATCTCCAAAGATCAAAAATTTTGGTCATTGACAATTGGTCATTGATGATTCTTTTGCTTAATCCCTGAAGTCTACAATCTACTGTCTGAATCACAGCTCTTCATATATAAAGCTACAAAAGAATTTCCGAAGAGTTAGATTTGGGGATTGACATTACAGATGAGAAGAGCTGCTGTATCAGCGCCAGCGAATATAGTAGAGGGTTCAGCCAGAAGGAAAAGGAATGAATACCTCCAATATAGCTATGTCATCTTAAGCAGAATTGAATTACTACATCAGGTTTACAAAGGAAGTCGGTTACTTAGACACCAATAGATATGAAGAATTATGGACAAAAGCTCGAGAAGGTTTGAGAACACTACAAGGCTTGATTTCCTATATAGAAAAGTCTGGTGTCTGAAGTCTAAAGTCCAGTATCTGACTTGCAGAGGAATTGCATCTTACCATTCACGATTCACGAATCACGGGTCACATTTTTTCGCCGGTTCGAAGGCGTAAAACACACGATCTTTTGCAATGACCTCTTTACCCACCTGAATGGGAACAGGGTCGACTGGAAAAACGAAAAGTTTCACCTCATCCCCTTCATTGAGTTGACCAACCTTACAATTCACAATTCGGGTGAATAAGGTCAGTTTTCCCCCCAGGTCGATGAGGGCATGGATTAAGGGGGTTTCAAATCCAAGGGGAACCCCAACTTCTTCCTCCGTAACCACTTTCACCGTCCCTCGGGTCGGTAAGTCGATCCATTCAAGATTTTCAGAAAGGCAATTTGGACAAACCACTCTTGGCGGGAAAGGTTGATGGCCACAATCCTTGCATTGCGTCGTGGTGAATCTTCCCTGTTTCAAGAAATCATAAAATGGATAGATACGATTGAATTCCTTGGCCTCTTGGGGATAGAGGTCCATGGTTGCGATATATTTACCTTCCAATATTTTTAGGCCTGCCATTGTTTTTCATCCTGTGGGTGATTGGTGTTGGTGAATGGTGAATAGTGAGCCAATTTAAGCACATCCGTATAGGGTGCACGTCTTATTATTAATTCATTTCTGCATCAATTACGAAACACTAATTGCTAACACGATTCACGCAATTAGGGTTGACGTCCGTAAATCAACACCGTGTGGGCAGCGATGAATCCGCTTAGGTTATGGGTAAGACCAATTTCAGCCCCCTCGACTTGTCTCGCTGCCCTCCCCTGGAGTTGCTTCATAATCTCAATGGCCTGCCGTATTCCTGTCCCTCCGAACGGATGACCGCAACTAAGAAGTCCTCCATCCGTGTTGATGGGGATCTGCCCACCAAAGTCCGACCTCCCTTCCTGGATAAATAAACCTCCCTCACCCTTTTCACAGAATCCCAGGTCTTCATATTCGATGATCTCAGAGATTGTGAAACAGTCATGAGTTTGGGCAACATCGATGTCCTGAGGGCCGACTTTGGCATCTCCATAGGCTTTCTTGCCCGCAATTTTGAGCGCCTCCCAGGTCGTCCAATTGGGCATGTTGGCTGACATATTATTCAGTGTCGCTTGGCCGGTTCCTTTGATGTATACAAGGGGTTGGTCTGTGAGGTATTTTGCTTTTTCTTCGCATGCCAGGATGACAGCAGAACATCCATCAGTAACTGGACAGCAATCATAGAGGCCTAATGGAGGGACAATAGGTTTTGCCGACATCGCTTTTTCGAGGGTAATGGGCTCTCTAAATTGAGCCTTCGGATTGTTGAGGCCATTTCTTCGATTCTTGACAGAGACCAATGCTAAGTGTTCTTTCTTTGTTCCATACTGCTTCATATGCTGTTTAGCCACCATTGCGAAGGCAGATGGAGGAAGGCCGAGTCCTTGGGCTCCATCCCAATCGTGATCTACGGAGGCCAATTCACTATAAAAGACCTCCCATTTTTCAGGGAGATAGAGTTTTTCACCGCCTGCCACCATGACGACATCAGCTATTCCACCCCGGATCAGGCCGTACGCCATGATAATGCCGGAACTTCCACTGGCGCAGAGAAGTTCGACCCGTGCGCAAATGGATCTTGTTTTGATCCCCAAATATTCCGCCACAAGTGGCGCTAGGTGGGTCTGGAAGGAGCAACGTTCAGTATAAGCAGAGGCAACGATAAGACCATCAATATCTTTGTTCGCAACTGCCTTGTTATCTTCGAAGCAGGCCTTTCCTGCTTCCTGGAACATATCTCTTAGAGCGGCCTCTCGAACTCCCCACTGACTCATGCCGCCCGCAATGATACATACATTTCGCATTACAACTCTCCTTGCCATCGTGAACGTGTCCGTGATGCGTGTCCGATTCATTTTTGATGGACACGCATCACGATTCACGGTTTTCTTAGTATTTATACCAACCTTTACCGACTTTTTTTCCTATTTTCCCTGCCCGAACCATTGACTTCAGCGTTACAGGGGCAGCCCACTTGCTCTCCTTGTTTAATTCTCTGTAAAGATAATCTGTCACATGGAGGGCAATATCAACCCCTGTCAGGTCCATCAACTCGAAGGGACCCATAGGATAATTTAATCCTAATTTGACTGCCTTGTCAATATCCTCAACCGTGGCCACTCCTTCCTCAAGCATCTTGATGGCCTCTACAACATGAGGAATCATCAGGCGATTGACGATGAATCCGGGTGTGTCCTTCTTGACCTCAACAGGCTCCTTCCCCATCTTTTTAGCCAGCTCCATAATGACGCGAATCGTTTCATCATTTGTATCATATCCCCGTATTACTTCAACCAATCTCATGATGGGGGCAGGGTTGAAGAAGTGCATTCCAGCAACCTTTTCAGGCCGCTTGGTCGCCATGGCAATTTCAGTAATCGACATGGAGGACGTGTTTGAGGTGAGGATGGCATGAGGTCGCGTCAATTCATCAAGTTGTTTAAAAAGACTCTTCTTCAGCTCGAGGTCTTCGAAGACCGCTTCGATGACTAAATCCACATCCTTTAGGTCCTCCATTCGAGTTGTCCCTTTGATTTTCGAGGTGACACCTTTTTTTTGATCCTCCGTCATTTTCCCCTTTTCAACACTTTTGGTGAGGAATTTTTCGATGGCCTTGAGACCATTTTCAACGAAACGGTCTTCAATATCCCTCATCACCACTTGGTACCCTGCTTGTGCTGCCAATTGGGCAACACCGTTTCCCATCGTTCCTGCACCCAATACACCTACCACTTTAATGTCCATAAAACCTCCCTACCTGTGTTATTAACTTTTGACAGGATTTAGTATATTTTTTCACAAAATAATACAATTTTATTTTGATGTCAATTTTTTTCCTGCAATGAAAGACGATGTTGAGGAGAGCTGCTGAAAAAATCTTGACAAGAGAGGGGAGGGTAGGGTTAAATCAACATATGCACTTTCTTTATTATCGGTGTCATGTAATTTAGGGGAGCCATGTACCGGAATAAAACCATTGCTGTCGTCATTCCTGCCTATAATGAAGAAAGATTGATTGAAAAGGTTCTGGAATCGATGCCGGGATTTGTCGATCACATCGTCGTCGTAGATGATGCCAGCTTCGATCGGACAGGGGAAATCGTCAAGACCTATCAAGAGAGAGAGCAGCGAATCACTTATATTCGGCATATCAAAAACGAAGGGGTGGGTGGAGCGATTATCACTGGCTATAAATGGGCTCGAGACAATGGAATCGACATCAGCGTGGTCATGGCGGGCGATGCACAGATGGATCCAAAAGATCTTCCGAAATTGTTGGACCCAGTAGTTGAGGGGAGGGTGGACTATTCTAAAGGGAACCGTCTCTTTACCGGAAAGGCCTGGAGAGTCATCCCAAAAACCCGATATCTTGGAAACGCTATCCTATCCTTTTTAACCAAGATTTCCTCCGGGTATTGGCATGTAGCTGATTCTCAATCTGGGTATGGGGCTGTGGCTTTGGAAGTCCTAAAGACCATTGATTTAGACAGCATTTATAAGCGGTACGGAATGCCAAATGACTTTCTGGTGAGATTGAATATCTATCAGTTCAGAGTAAGGGATGTGTCTGTCAACCCCATTTATGGCATTGGAGAGAGGTCAGGCATTAAGATTTACAAAGTGGTTTTTACCCTTTCAGCCCTGCTTTTGAAGCTCTTTTTGCGGAGGCTCAAAGAGAAATATGTTATCCGGGACTTCCATCCGCTCGTGCTCTTTTACCTCATGGGATTCATCCTCACCCCCATTGGCTTCATTTTTGGTTGTTATCTTCTGATTTTTAGATTTTTCATCGGACCTGTGGCTGCAACCAGCGCTCTTTTTGCGGCATTCTTCACCATCTCTGGCCTTCAGTCGCTGTTCTTCGCCATGTGGTTTGATATGGAATATAATAAAGAACTCAAATAGATTGAATAACCAATAACCAAGCACCAATAACCAAATAATATCCAATATCCAAATTCCAATCAACCAAACATAGTTTGGTCATTGGATCATTGGAATTTATTTGGAGCTTGGGATTTGGTTATTGGTGCTTCTCTTCATAAGGATTCACTCATGAACATTTGTATCATTACTTCTTCCTTCCCATCCCGTCCTGATGACATCGTTCAGGCCCCTTTTCTCATCAACTTTATTGAGGGATTAGGAAAAAGGGGTCATCAAGTCTTCCTCTTTACACAGGACAGGGAAGGGGTAAAGGAAGAGTTTTTGGAAGGAGTTCAAGTCAAGTGGTTTCCTTGGAGGAAATCAACAAAACCCCTTGTCCAACTGAATCCGATGAACCCCTTCGATTGCCTTCGAATTGGAAACTTATTTTATAACGGGAGAAAAATGCTGCTTCCCTTTGTAAAAGAGAATAAGATAGATGTGTGCCTTGCGCTGTGGGTTCTTCCCAGTGGCTATTTTGCCAACCATGCTTGTCGTTGGGCTGGGATTCCTTACTCAGTTTGGGCTCTGGGCTCTGATATCTATCGATATGGAAGAAATCCCTTCCTTTATCCAATCATGAAGAGGGTTATTGGAGAGGCCAGAGGCGTTTTTGCCGACGGCTTCGATCTTTCAAAGCGAGTGCGAGAGAGGTTTAGGAGAGACTGTTTTTTTTTAGCCACCACACGAACCCTTAAGAAAATAGAGTCGAATGAACCCAACAAACCCAATGAACCCAGCAACCCCTTTTGTTTTCTGTTTGTGGGGAGGCTTGAGAAGGTGAAAGGACTTGATCTCCTGCTCCAATCCATGGCATGGCTGATGGAGGAAGATCTGGACGCTCATCTCACCATTGTTGGGAAGGGAAGGATGGAAAAATGGGCGAAGGATTTTGTCCGGCAGAAAGGATTGGGGAAAAGGGTTTCGATGGTTGGAAATGTGTCTGATCCGGCATTGGCCTCCCTTTATACATCCGCAGACTGTGTTGTGATTCCTTCCAGGTCTGAATCAATCCCTTTGGTCTTTTCAGAGGCCATTCGGTTTGATAAGGAGTTGGTCGTTACGGATGTGGGTGATATGGGTATGCTGGGTTGTCAATATGGAGTGGCCTGGGTGATTCCTCCAGAGGATCCCATGGCTTTGAAAGAGATGATGAAGAAGAGAGTGGAACGAAAGGATAACGGAAGAAAAGTGAGAGATGAAGCCGGAAGGGAAGAATTGAAGCGATTATTCGATATTGAGACGAGTGTGGAGAGATTTTTGGCAGACTATAAATAACGTGTCCGTGAAAATGAAATAACTGATCTATGAGAATAGAGATAGAACGGATACGGATAACGGACACGGACACGAAAAGGAGCTGAAATGAAGGCGATCATCTTGGCTGGAGGAAAAGGGACGCGGCTTGCCCCTTATACTGCCGTCTTTCCGAAGCCTTTGATGCCGGTCGATGGGATGCCCATTCTTGAGGTGATCGTCAAGCAATTGGCTCATTTTCGTATTGAGGAGATTATCCTTACTGTCAGTCAACAATCGGAGGCTCTTCTCTCTGCCTATTTCGGTGATGGGAGTCGATATGGCGTGACCATCTGTTATTCGAGAGAGGGAAAACCCCTTGGAACCGCCGGACCTCTCTCTCTCATCTCGAATCTTCCGGAGATGTTTCTGGTGATGAACGGAGACATCCTCACCACTCTCGATTATCAAAAATTGATAACATTCCACAAGCGTCAAAAAGGGGTAGTCACCATTGCCATGAGTCAAAAGAAGGTTCCATTGGAATTGGGAGTGATGGAGTTTAATCGCTCCTATCGATTGACTCGATATGTTGAGAAACCTACTCTCTCTTATTCGGTGAGCATGGGAATCTATGTTTTTGAAAAGAGGGTGTTGCAATGGATCCCTTCCGGGAGATATTTAGATTTTCCTGAATTGATCCAAAAGCTTCTCAGAGAGCAAAAGAAAGTGGCCTGCTACCCCAGTAACGCTTTCTGGCTGGACATTGGCAGGCATGAGGATTATGAAGAGGCACAAAAGAAGTTCCAAGAGATGAGAAAGAAATTATTGTATGAAAAAAGATAAAAGGAGTGATTCATGAATCGTGATTCGTGATTCGGGAAAATAAAGAATTATGCACAGCGACATTAATCACAGCAAAGGCCGTCATTCCTGCCCCGTATCAGGGTACGGGGTAAACTCCAGCAGGAATCCAGAAAAACACTGGATTCCGGGTCAAGCCCGGAATGACAAACCGTATAAGACTTAATGTCGTCATGTCTAAGTGAATTAACATACGAATCACCAACACGAGTCACCAATATGAGGTGAACTGTGGCGAAAGTTTTAGTGACGGGGGCAGGGGGATTTATCGGAAGCCATCTCGCTGAGGAGTTGGTTAGACAGGGGGAAGATGTCAGGGCCTTTGTCCGATACAATTCGAGAGATGAAAGGGGCCTTTTGGAAGAATTGCCCAAAGACATTCAAAATCAAATTGAAGTGGTTCCAGGGGATCTGAAGGATCCGGATGGTGTAAAAAAGGCGGTTCAGGGATGTCACAAAATCTTTCACCTCGGCGCCCTCATTGCGATCCCTTATTCCTATGTTCACCCTTTCGATTTCATTCAAACGAATGTTGTTGGCACGGCTCATCTCCTTAATGCCTGCCTGAATCATGAGACCTTAGACAGGATCGTTCTCACCTCCACGAGTGAAGTCTATGGGACAGCCCAATACATTCCCATCGACGAAAAACATCCTCTTCAGGCCCAATCCCCCTATGCCGCCAGCAAGATCGCAGCAGATAAGCTGGCAGAGAGCTACCACCTTTCTTTCGGACTTCCCATTGCCACGATCCGGCCCTTCAATACCTTTGGCCCTCGGCAATCCTTACGGGCGATCATTCCCACCATCATCTCCCAGGCAATTGATGGCAAGGGGATTCGGTTAGGGAACTTGAAACCCCGGCGTGATTTCCTTTTTGTGAGGGATACAGTGCAAGGGTTCGTCCAAGTGGGAAGATGTGAAGAAGCGGTGGGGAAGGTCATCAACATCGGAGCCGGGGCAGACATTTCCATTGAGGAATTGGTGAAAAAGATTCTTGATCAAATGGGAAAGGGAATGGAGATTGAGGTTGAGGACCGGAGAATTCGTCCTGAGAAGAGCGAAGTGATGCAACTCCTTTCCGATACCCGATTGGCCAAAGAACTTTTTGGGTGGGCGCCCCGTTATCCCCTTGAAGATGGATTGAAAGAAACCATTGAGTGGTATCGTAAGAATTTGTCCCGATTTAAAGTAGGAAGTTACCCATTATGAAGTGGAAATATCCTCTTTCTGATATTGATCTTGGTAGAGAAGAAGAGCAAGAGGTTCTCAAGGTTTTAAAGTCAAGATGGCTTTCTACCGGCCCGATGACAGAGAGATTTGAGAAAGCCTTTTCAGAATATCTTAGGGCAGGATATGCCATTGCTGTTTCGAATGGAACGGCTGCCCTCCATTTGGCCTTAGTAAGCCTTGGAATTCGTAAAGGAGATGAGGTTATCCTTCCATCCCTCACCTTTATTGCGACGGCTAATGCTGTTCTTTATGTTGGAGCAAAGCCTGTATTTGCCGATATCGTAGGGTTTGATGATCTCAATGTCTCGCCAGATGAGATTGAAAATAAGATTACAAAAAAAACGAAGGCTATCCTGGTGATGCATTATGGAGGATACCCCTGTGACATGGGATCGATCATGAGATTGGCCAAAAGGTACGGTCTTTATGTGGTTGAGGATGCA
>Ga0299915_10002569_pt1 | contig 13206 bp, 14 predicted proteins | sample RVTome_13_FD_200263 | JGI IMG/M metagenome (GOLD analysis project Ga0299915, IMG submission 200263) | Soil microbial communities from uranium-contaminated site in the Upper Colorado River Basin, Wyoming, United States - RVT92D227 (version 2) ...
AGATATCGCCATCGCCATGCGAAGCGGCAGCCAGGTCACACGCAACGTGGCCGATATCGTGCTTCTGGACGACTCGTTCGCTACCCTGCCGAAGGCGTTCCTCGAGGGGCAGAGGATCCGCCGCGGGATGATGGACATCATCCGCCTGTTCCTGACGAGAACGCTCTATGTCTCCCTAATCATCTTTGGCGTTACCCTTCTGGGCGATGCGTTTCCTACCACACCACGCCAAAACGGGGCCTTGGCAACCTTGACTGTGGGCATACCGACCTTCGCCCTGGCCGCCTGGGCGAGGCCGGGGACGACCCCTCGCCGCCTGGTGCTCTCCAGCGGACACTTCGTTGTGCCGGCGGCGGTTTCCATCGCCTGGGTCGGGGTGATGATCTACGAGTTCTTCCTATCAAACACCTATGATGTCATGGTTGCACAGAGCGCGCTGACCACTGCAACTATCCTCTGCGGTCTGGTGCTCATCCCCTTCGCTCAGCCCCCGACCGATGCCTTCGTCGGCGGTAGCCCGCTGAATGGCACCTGGCGGCCCACTATCCTGGCTGGGGGGATGCTGATGCTGTATGGCGCGGTCCTAGCTCTGCCGGCGGTGCGCAACTTCTATGAGCTGCAGGTTCTCAGCGTGCCGGAATACGCAATCATTGCCCATGTCGTGCTGGGCTGGGCGGTCGCTCTGAGGTTCATCTGGCGGATGAAGGTGCCCGGTCGGGTGGAGAAGCTCTGGCGGTGGATAATCACGTGAGGTCATAGCGGCAACCCGCACGATAAGACGTTGAGCGGGAAGGTAGTATCGTTAGCAGGTCAACATGGCCCGGACGGAGGGCCTGCTGGAGAGTGTCGTCAACGAGACGAACCTCCGGCTGCCGAAGCGAGAGCCCACGCTGGTCCGTCAGCAGAAGGCTCTCCAGCGGAGCCTCGACGAGGTTAACGCCCAGGCGGGGAATCTCCTGACGGAGTGGTCGACGCTAGCCGGGGGCGACGGGCGGGCCTTTGTTACTGAGAAGCTGCAAGAGCTGGCCCAGCGGCTGGCCAACCTGGAGCGTGGCCTGGAGGAGGTCGGGCACCGGCTGGCCCAGGTCCACCAGGTCTACGAGTGTCTGAAGCCCTACGAGCAGCGAGAACTGATGCAGCTAGTAGTCCATCGGGCGCAGGTGACGGTGAGAGAGCTTACGCTGGAGATAAACGAGGCCGTTTGCCCCGCGATCGCCCCGGCGTCCGTCGATTTAGGTGCAGTGGTTCGCGAGACACAAATCTGGCTCCTCGGATTGGTGTCCCAGAGCGTTCTGCGCCAGCGCTTCCCCGTTCGTCTCGCCAGTCTATTAAAGTGGTCGCGGTGCAAGCGTCAGACCATCCAAGAGGTAGCGGAATCCTGGCAAGGGCTGCTTGAATCAGGTGTGGCGGCGAATCGTGCCGCCGTGGCTCGTCTCCAAGGCGTCTCTCGGGCGCGGGTTACTCAGGTTCTCGGGGCGCTCACCCCGCAGGGAGCCTCATGAAGGAGGGACCGCGGACGAGGCCAGAGCCGCTGGGAGCAGAGTCAGCCTCGGTTTCCCAGCAGGCGGACGTGGCACTGTACTGCCCGCGCTGCCAGCGTCCGGCCCTTCGAAAGGAATGGCGCCGCGTGTGGCGATATCTCAGGAGCGCGACCGTCGGCGATATCCCTGCCGAGGTTCTCAGGCATCGAACCTGCGGTGAAATGGTCTATGTCGTTATTGAGAAGCACAGCATTTGACGCAAAAGGACAAATAGAGGACGCTAGCGGCGAAGGATACAGGGCTCACAGATGAGCAGCCCCCCCCTTGGTACGCACCATAATCAGCAAGCCCCTGGCATTCGACGCTGTTTCGGGACGGGCGCTGCACCCTATCGTCGCGCACTGGAGCAGAGGTGCAAGGCCAGAAATCAGCGTACCACATCGCGGGCTATCTGCGGAGGCATAGAATGAAAGTCGCCCGGTGGCTGGTATTGGTCACGGCGGCGGCCGTGTTGGCAACCTTGGGATCCGCTGCGCAGGGCGCTGCTAGGAGTGTCGAGGTTAGAGCGGTTATCTGGCAGCTGCAGCGGGACTATCCCGGAGCTGCCGACGACGACAAGCAGATGCCGTTTCGCGCAGTACAGGTCAAGACGCATGACGGCACGGACTGGATGTCGACATACGATGAGCACCCTCTGGCCGTCTCGGGACCTGAGAGTCTGCGAACCCTCATCGACATTTACGGCGCCCAGGGGATCAGCGTAAGCGCGTGGTTCGTTCCAGCGGGTCGGGACGTGGCCAGGCAGCTCGATATGGCGACCCAGGTAATCGATAGCGGGGTCAGCGCGCTGTATGCAGACATCGAGCCGTTTGCCGGGTTCTGTAACGCCGACTGTGAGTACCTGGCGGACGAGTTCTGGACGAAGCTGCGGCAGGAGCGTCCGAACGCGCGCCTCGGTGTGATTTACGATCCGCGAGTGCAGACGTGGGGGCCTTCGGCGACATCGAAGTGGCTGGCGGTGGCGGATGAGGCACAGCCCATGTGCTACTGGGAGACGTTCGCTGGAGAGCCGCCGTGGGACGACCCGGCGAAGTGTGTGTCGCAGGCCTATGCGGACTTGTGGCTCCTGGTGCCGGGAAAGACGTTGGACTACGCGCCGATGCTCCAGGGGGACAGCACGCCGTGGAGGTTCCGGGAGGCGCTCGACGCGGCGGCGGCCGTGGGGAGCGAGCGGGTTAGCGTGTGGAGGCGGGGTGTGGTTCCCGCGGAAACGTGGGACATGGTGCGCACATACGAGGCGCCGGAGACAGACCTGTGTTGGGTGAAAGGCGTCGACGGCTGCGCAATACGGGAGGATGGGAGCGAGCAGGCGTACCTCGTGCTGGCCGGGACGAAGTGGGCAGTGGACGCGATGGCCCTCGCCGGAGTAGGACTCGGGCCAGACAGCGTGGAGGTGGTGCCTCAGCGGATTGTGCCTAACCTCCCCTCGATACCGAAAGATCATACGCTGCTAGCTGAAGGGCAGTCGGACGAAGTATGGGTGGTGATGGCAGGCGCCCGATTCCGGGCGGACGCGGAGACGGTGTACGAGCCGTTCGGGCTGGACCCGTCTGGTGTAGTGAGAATACCGATAGGGACACTGAAGCAGGTCCCGCTGTCGCCACCGGACTATTCGCGGGTGAAGGAACGAAACGGAAGCGCTGAGTACGTTGTGATTGCGGAGAGAAAGGTGCTACTTAACGAGGAGCGGCTCCAAGCGCTGCTGGCGGCAGGTTATGGCGCGCAGGTGAAGGTAGTGCCGGATGGGGGGCTGACACAGATTACGGACGCCGTGCTGTCGCGCGGGGATGTGAATTGCGACGGCACCGTGGATGCAGTGGACGCGCAGGCGGTGCTGCGACTTGCGGCTTCGCTGCCCAACCTGGGGGTCTGTGTGGACCTGGGGGACGCGGACTGCGACAGCACGGTGGATGCGGTGGACGCGCTGGCGATCCTGCGCTACGTGGCAGGGCTCGATGGGCTCAGACAGGATGGTGCCCGGGCGTCCTGGATGCACCTGCACCAACGCCTTGGCTAATTCCAACGGCTGAAGGACTAGTGCTGCCACTGGTCGCTGCTGCCATCTACGTCAGAAGGGCCAGGCAAAGAAGCAAGCCGGTGGAGTCTCGTTCTGCCTAGGGTCCAGCGCTAGGAATGACCGTGGCTGGCGCGACTGCGATACCCGCGTCGCAAACCCGCTGTTATCGCGAGGCGCCGCCCTATGCCATCTTGGCGGGCATGCCCGGAGGCAGCACCGTTGGGTTCCTTCTAGACCGATGGCACCGAGGGCGGTACGGCCGGATTCTCTCCATCCCTGGCTCACAACCAGTCCGCGCTGGCAAACCTAGACACGATAGCGGCCCTGCCCTGAAACGGTCCAGGTCGTGTTATAATAGAGGCAACTGAAGAAGGCTTCACAGGCTGAGACCCTGTGTGGAGTATTGAGACCAGCCCAGGTCTTCCGGGCTGGTTTTTTCTTTGCTTGAGAGGTCAAAGATAATTATGGAAGCGAACGCCGAGATGCAGATCCGGTGGGTATCCATCGACGACACCCATCCGGATGCGGGCTACAGCCCGCTGTGGGCGCATACCCGCGCCTCCTTACTGGCCATCCATCCACTCTACAGCTGCCGTGTGCCAGCGACAGAGGTGGATCACCGCACACACCGGAGGGCCGGCGGGACGGACGCCTGGAGGAACCTGCAGGCGCTGTGCAGGCGAGCCACAGCCGGAAGACAGTGTGGATGGACGAAGGATTTGGACGGGGGAGGCGGGTCGAAAAAATCTCTGGCGAAAGATTTCTTCTAGACCACGGCGCAAGCGAAGAGAAACGCCCGCGAAAAACGGCTGAGGGGTATCCCCAGGAGGTGAAGCATGGCAGGTAGACCGGGACGGTCGGGCCGCAAGCCCAAACCGACATATCTGAAGGTGCTGGAGGACGACTCAGGGCACCGGCCGCTCAACAAGAACGAGCCGAAGCCTCGAGCCGCCGTCCCACCCTGTCCTCGCCACCTCTCCCCCGAGGCCAAGAAGGAGTGGCGCCGGATCGTCCCCAAACTGGAGGCCGTAGGGCTCATCACTAGGATCGACCGGGCCGCCCTGGCCATGTACTGCGAAGCCTGGGGCCGCTGGCTGGAGGCCGAGGAAGCGCTCAGGAAGTACGGCGTCATGGTGAAGTCCCCCAACGGCTTCCCCATGCAAAGCCCTTACATCGCCGTCGCCAATAAGGCCATGGAGCAGATGCGAGGCCTCCTGACAGAGTTCGGCATGTCCCCGGCCAGCCGGACGCGCATCTCGGTGCTGGAACCGCCCAGTATCGACCCCGAGTCCGAGGCCCTCCTTGACTAAAGAGCAGGAGGTGAGCATGACGGTAGCCAGCCAGACCAAGATCACCATCAATCATGTCGGCATCAATACCCTGCGGCCTGACCCCGTCAACCCGAGGCGGATCTCGGACGCCGAGCTGGAGGCCCTCACCAGAAGCATCCGTGAGTTCGGCTTGGTGGACCCCATCATCGCACGACGCGATGACCGAACGGTGATCGGTGGACACCAGCGGTTGCTGGCTGCCCGCAAGTTGGGGCTGAAGACCGTTCCGGTGATCTTCGTCGACCTGTCGCCTGAGAAGGCCCGCCTCCTCAGCCTGGCCCTCAACAAGATCTCCGGTACCTGGGACCAGGAATTGTTGACCCGCCTGCTCCTGGACCTCCAGGACATACCCGCCGTCGACCTCACCCTCTCGGGCTTTATCGAGGATGAACCGGGGAAGCTCCTCAAGAGCATTGACCGGCGCGAGAAGCGGGAGCGCCCGGAAACCTTTGACCTCGACGCCGCCCTGGAAGCGGCTCGGGCCGGCCCAGGCGTCGAGCGGGGCGATATGTGGCAACTGGGCGACCACCGGCTCCTGTGCGGGGACGCCGCCGACGCCGGCGATGTGGCCCGCCTGCTGGGCGGCCAAAAGGTGGCCATGGCCTTCACCGACCCGCCGTACAACGTGAGCTACGGCGACCACGGCGGCCAGCAGCAGGGAACCCGCAAACGTCGCATCCAGAACGGTTCCCTGCCGCCCGAGGAGTGGGAGACGTTCTGCCGCAGCTGGGCGGCGAACCTCCTGAGTCATGTGGACGGCGCCCTGTACATCTGCATGAGCACCAAGGAGTGGCCGCTGGTCTCGCGGGTGCTGGAAGAGCTGGGCGGCCACTGGTCGGACACCATAATCTGGGCCAAGGATCGCTTCGTCCTGGGCCGTGCCGACTACCAGCGCCAGTATGAGCCCATCTGGTACGGCTGGCGAGAAGGAGCCTCCCACCACTGGTGCGGCGATCGCGACCAGGGGAACGTGTGGACCATTTCTCGCCCAGCGGAGTCCGAGCTTCACCCCACGATGAAGCCGCTGGAGCTGGTGGAGCGGGCCATCGAGAACAGCAGCCGGCCGGGCGACATCGTCCTCGACCTCTTCCTGGGATCAGGCACAACCCTAATCGCCGCAGAGCGGACAGGGCGGGTCTGCTACGGGATGGAGCTGGACCCACACTATTGCCGGATAGCGATCATACGGTGGCAGGCCTTCTCGGGGGGAAAGGCCGAGAAAGAGGGAAAGAGCCGTTGACTTCCTCCGTGATCAGAGTGAGTGATGTGAGCACCAAAGCGAAGGAGGTACTTGATGCCCATCGAGAACGGGGAGCTAACGGCCGGAACCCGCCTGGTAGCCCGGTACAAGGGCCGGGACTACTCAGCCGAGGTCGTGGAGACCGAAGAGGGCCTGCGCTACCGGCTGGAGGACGGGCGGGAGTTCAAGAGCCCGTCGTCGGCGGGCAGTGCCATCATGGGCGGGAAGGCCTGCAATGGCTGGCGGCTCTGGAGCCTGACAGGCGACGAGCAGGTCAAGACCAAGATCTCGAAACCCGCGAAGACGGGCAAGCGCCAGAAGGCGACACAGTTCGAAAGGCTGGAGGACGGGCGCCGCTTCTGCAATGGCTGCATGACGGCCTTCGAAGTGGCGGACGAGCAGGAGCCAACCGAGTGTCCGCAGGGCCACCGGCCCGACGGGCGAGAGCCGGGGACGGCGATCTAGCCCTCACCTACAACCGAATAGCCGGGCGCAGACTCCCCAATCAGGGAGCCTGCCTCGTACACGATGGCCCGAGGTAATCGTCGAGATAAGCAAAGGCCCAATAAGCAGAGGTTATTGAAGGTTATCCAGCAAGTCCATGAAGACGTGCAAAGCTCTTAACGACCGAGGCGAGCCCTGCCGGCAGGCACCGTTGTTGGATAGCGATCATTGCTTCTGGCACGACCCGAAGCACCAGAAGGAAGCCGCCGAGGCCAGGCGCATGGGCGGCGTTCGTCGTCGCCGCGAGAGCACCTTGGCCACAGCCTACGATGTCAACGAGATCGACAGCGTCGCTGGCCTCCGCCGTCTCCTGCAGATCGCCGTAATTGATACCTTGAGCCTTGAGAACAGCATCGCCCGTAACCGAACGTTGGGTTACCTGACCCAAGTGGGGGCGGCTCTTCTGGAGAAGGGTGAGTTTGCCTCTCGCCTTGAAGCAGTCGAGGCGGCGCTTGGCCCCCGGCTTGTCAGACGTGAGCCAGTCCGCAAGCGTAGTTGGTGGGGACGTTGAGCCTCGATACCCGCCTCAGCCGTCTCATGCCTGTGCTGACCGCGAAGGAGCGCGGCATCCTCGTCCTCAAGTCGTTCAAGGACAATACCGAAGAGGACCCCAAGTGGCGCCGAGCCATGCCGCCAGACCAGGTCGCCGAGTTCAACCGCTACATCCTCCTAATGAACGGGGTGAACCTGCGGCTCGGCTCCCTCCTCATGCTCATCTACCAAAGCATGCAGACCAGCTCCCAGCAGATCGGCTGGCTGGCCAGCCTCGTCCTCTTCCAGTTCGCCTGCGACTCCGCCGAATGGTTCCTCTTCATCCGGACAAAGGAGCCCATTACGGAGAGCGAATACGCCGATAGGAAGCGGCAGACGGAGAAAGAACTCATCCCCATCGACGGTCTGGCGGAGATGGAGGCCGATGCCTGCCAGGACTGGGCACCCGAGGACCTTTACACCACAGAGGATGGGAAGGAGCTGGTCAGCGATGCCGCCTGGGAGAGGGTGAAGCGGGGGAAGGCCGCGTTCCTCAAAGGGCTGATAAGGCAGGGAACGCTAGAGGGCAAGCGGCACTGCGGCAAGCTGTCGGTGCTGGCCGCCAGCTATTACGGCTGGAAGGGTCAAGAGATCCCAGTCCATCCCGACCGAGACCTCCATTACGAGGTGGTTCCCGATTCCCAGGCGGAGGAGGTCCGAAGGTGGCAGGAGGACCGCGAGGAACTCCTGCTCGCGCTCCGTCCTTTTGACCGAACGAACGTCGGCGACTCAGATGAAGGGGATGAAGGGCTGGCGGCGATGCGCAAGCTGCTTGAGGAGAAGGTCGTGGATGGCGGCCAACAGCTGTGGGGCTGCCTGGAGGCCGTGCGGCGGGTCGGGGAGGAAGTGGCGGCGGAGTTCGATGGCGAAGACCCCTGGCGCCCAAAGTGGCGGGAGGTTCTGGACGCAACGATAAAGGAGCTCCAGGACATAGCCTCCGGTCATCCGCCCATCTCCAGGGCGTTCGAGCTACCGGAGCCGACGGAGGAGAATATGGAGAACATGCGCTGGCTCCTCATGAGGGACCCGTAGCTGGGCCATCGCTATCAAACCATAGTAGTGCGTTCGGAAGGGGGACCAGTTGGGTCGCAGGCCCAGCGGCGTTTGCAGCGAGATGGAATCTGGTGTATAAGAAGCACTGACGGTGTCTCATGATCGATCCCTTGTTGCTAGACAACTTGCACCTTGGAGTCGAGGTGATCAGCACAGACAGCGATGAGGTGGGCAAGCTCCATGCCGTCGTCGTAGATCCCAGGGACAATCAAGTGACCCACATCGTCGTCAATGCTGGTCCTCACTTTCCCGAGCCGGGCTTCGGCTCTCCCAAACTTGTCGCCGTACCTATCGAAGAGATGGCCGACGCCCGGGAGAAGAAAGTCATACTGAAGTGCACGAAACAAAAGTTCTCCCAGATGCCGGAGCACGCTCGATACAGCTTCACCCCGCCTTCAGCGTCGTGGCAGGGACCCAAAGGACTTTCCGAGCGGGTCGCTGTGTGGAATGTCGGAGCCGCCTTGGCGGCCTCTTTGGGACGGCTCGCTAGTGGTGTGGCTGTCACCTGGGAAGCAATCAGGAAGGGGCGGTTTGAGCAACAGATCCTTCACAACGCCCCCGTGTGGCGAATTGAACCGCACAGGCACATCGGCGATGTGGACCGCGTGCTCGTTGACGAAGTGACAGAGGAAATCGTGGCTCTGGTAATCCGCCGGGGCACGCTATTCCGGCACGAGGTCACACTGCCCATTCAGTATGTGACCGAAGTCCTGGATGGGGTCATCCACGTCCGCATTAGGGATAGCGAACTCGAGCAGCTAACTGAGTTTCACCCTCCTCCAGAACCGTAACCCGGGCTGCTGCTTGGCAAAGCAATCGCTTCGACGGTGCAGCACATGGAGAGCCCGCCACGGACGACAACGCGCCCCTCGCTTCTTGGATACACTGACTACTGGGCCTGTCACCAGGAATCGCCTGCCGCTACGGGAAACGTTCACACATTTCTCACACCGGGATACGTGACCTTTCACGGCGGTTTCACAACCACGCCCTAGTATGAGTGGTGAAGGAGGTAAATGGTCATGCGGAAAATGTTGCGACGCAAGAACCTGACAGCTCTGGCCATCGTGGGTCTGGGAGGCCTGGCTGTGATGGCCATCCTTGGGCGTCGCAGGGCCCAATATAGCAGTGCGCCTCGCGGCGGCTTAGGCGCCTGAGGACCCCCACACGCTGGTGGCCATCTGGTAGCTGATGATGATCCGGTTCTCGCCGGTCAGGCTTCACGGCCAGCGGCGGGTAGTGCCTTTTGCGATGCACGTTCGCGGCCAGCTCAGCTAGGCAGTCTTCCTTCATGACGGTGGCGTTCGCCGGCTGCGACAGGAGTCCAGGCATTGCTTGAAGTCTGGCGAGGAGAGTTGGCAGAGGGCGCGGCTTGGGATAGTCTAGACGAGGGATGGATAGGCGGTTGGAGACACAGGCTAGCCCTGCCGGAGGCTGTGAAGGACTGGCCGTTGCGCAGCGTCCATGTGAACTTGGTCAAGATAGGCGGCCGGAGGGTGCGCCATGCACGACGACTGGTACTTCAACTCGCGGCATGGGCAGTGTTCAAAGAGGTGTTCAGAGCGAATGTGAGCCTAAGGAGGGTTTAACGATGCCGCTCAAATCTTTCGAACAGTACCGGGAAAGCATACGAGACGGCCGGGAGGTCTACTTCCATGGCGAGCGGGTCGAGGATGTCACAACGCACCCGATTCTGGGCGGGGCTGCGACTCATGCGGGTATCGACTACAAGCTAGCAGAAGATCCCCAACACCGCAACCTGGCCCTGTATACTGATCCAGAAACACGCGAGACATACAGCCGGTACTTCAAGATCCCCCAGGGTACCGAAGACCTCCTCAAGCGCCGCGAATTGATTGCGGCGGGTACCCGTGTTGGGAAAGGGGTCGTGCCTTTACTCAAGGAGATCGGAACTGACGCGCTCTTCGCCCTGCATATTGTGACGGACTACATGGACAAACGCGCCGAAACATCGTATCTGCCCAGGGTGCACAAGTACTACGAAAGCTGCCGCGAACAGGATAAGGCCTTCGCCGTAGCCCAGACCGACGTTAAGGGCGACCGCAGCAAGTCTCCATCGGAGCAGCCGCATCCAGATTACTACGTCCGCGTGGTTGAGCGTCGAGATGACGGCATCATAGTGCGGGGGGCCAAGGCTCACACCACGGCTTCTCCCTTTGCCAATGAGCTCATTGTCCTGCCCACGCATGCAATGGCCGCGGCAGACGCCGCCTATGCGGTCAGTTTCGCCGTTCCGGTGAACACCCCGGGTGTCAAGCTGATTGCAGAAGCGTCGAGCTATGCTGTCGACAACCAATTCGACTTTCCAGTCACCTCAAACCATAAGATGGTCGACACGCTGACGATCTTCGATGACGTGTTTGTGCCCTGGGAGCACGTTTTCATGTGCGGTGAGTGGCAATACGCAGGGGCGCTGGCGAACACCTTCGTCCAGTTCCATCGGTTCACGGCCGCTGCCTACAAGCTGCCGATGTGTGAGCTGTTCATAGGGGCTTCAGCCCTAATTGCAGAGTATAACGGTGTCGCCCGTGCGTCCCACGTTCGTGACAAACTGATAGAGCTCGTCGCCTGGGCGGAGACGACGCGCGGCCTGCTCGTCGCAGCGTCCATGGAGCATGGAGTTGTTCCCCCTGGCGTTGCAGTGCCGAACACGACATTGACCAATATCGCCAAGCATCACTTCGCCCGCAACTACCATATGATGGTGCAGAATGTTCAGGACATTGCGGGTGGACTGCTGGCGACTGCACCGTACCGACTGGACTGGGAGAATGAGGTGACGCGCCCCTACCTGGATCACTACCTAGGGGGGGTTGAAGGGGTCTCTGGCGAAAAGAGGATGCGCGCCATGAACCTGATCCGTGATATCGCCGCCTCTGGATTTGGGGGCTATCAAGAGATTCTATCCATACACGCGGAGGGATCGTTGGCCGCCCAACGGATCACAATTCTCCGAGAATACGATATCGAAAGCTGTGTGGCGCTCGCCAAGGAGGCGGCGCATATTGACGACTAAGGGGTGTTCGACGCTGAGCGGAACAGGACGTTGGCGGCGGGTGACTAGGCTTGAGGCGTAGCCACCGCCAGGTCTATGAGGTGGGGCAAACTTAAGCGATGAGTTGGTGCCCGTGGCCTCGTCCAACTGTCTTCCTGATCGAGCGGAAAGGGACAGTTGAATGACGGCCGCCGAGCCGCAGCCCGACCCAGTGTTGAGAGCCGTCGCTAGCTGGCAGCCAGCACGAGTGCTGATGACGGCCAATCGGATGGGGGTCTTTGCCATCATAGGGGAGCAGTCCCTTACCGCCGAGGAAGTCGCTCAACTGTGCCAGGCCCATCCCCGCTCTACCGCTCTCCTCCTGAATGCCTGCGTGGCTTTGGGCTTTCTGCGCAAGGAGGGCGATCGCTACTGCAACTCGCCCGAGGCAGCGGAAGCTCTAATCCCAGGTAAGGCCACCTATGTTGGCGATGCCATTAAGCACGACGAGTGGCTGTGGCATGTCTGGTCACACCTAGACGAGGCTGTGCGCACCAACGGACCAGTGAACCAACTGGCCAGTCTGCCGGCCGGGGCCGACATTTTACGGGAGTTCTCTCTGGCCATGCACGAAAGGGCAATGCGCACCGGACCCTTTCTGGCGGAGGCCCTCGACCTTTCTGGGAGGCGTCAATTATTGGACTGTGGGGGCGGGGTTGGCACCTTCTCGATATTCCTAGTGCGAAAGTACCCTGGCCTGCGTGCCATCGTCTTCGATCTGCCCCAAACCACGAAGCTGGCTCGGGAGGTCATTGCCGAATTCGGCCTGGCAGACAAGATCACTGTTCGCGCTGGCAACTACTTGGTTGATGATCTGGGTAAGGGGCACGATGTAGTGCTCCTATCAGCGGTCCTCCATTCCTTGGGCCCCGACGCCTGCCTTCTCCTCATGGAGAAGTGCCACCGCGCACTGGTGAGTGGGGGGTTGCTGGTGGTCCACGAGGGACTCATTGACCCCGACGGCACCTCCCCAGTCCGGGCCGCGCTCTTCTCTCTCAACATGCTGGTGAACACTGGCGAAGGACGGTCCTATTCCGGCGAAGAGATCATGGCTCTCATGAGGAAGGCGGGGTTCAAGCCCATGGAGGCTAGGGCCTTGCCGCCGCCTAACCTTACTTCGCTGGTCGTTGGGGAAAGGCCCTAAGGTCGTGCGAACGTATGGCTCCGGCTACAATGCGGTAGAGACGGAGTTGGCGGGCTGGAGCCTGGCCAGGGATAGCTGTTATTAGAGCTGTTGCGCAAGAATGAGAACCAGGCTGCTGCCCTGTTGGCCAGCAGCCTGGTTCTCTTGGTGCTTGCCTGTCAGTAAGAACAAAGACGGTGTCGAGCGTGCGATGTGCGACCATGTCCTTGCCCACGGCGAGCTTATCGGCCGGTTCAATCGCTGATCGAGCCGCAGTTCCACCACGAATGCCATTGACACTAAGTCGGCATAGTGCGAAGCCAGCCTAGCGCACCCAAATCGCGGAACCTTTTGACGCTCTCCCGCGTCATATGGGTGAACCAGTATGTAGCCATGGAGGCGAGCGATCCGCTACCGGAAACTGATGTGGCTGGCCCTTCTCATGGCTCTGCTAGCCCCCCTCTCTGTCAGCTGCCGGTCCTCCGGCGCCCCCAGGGGCTCGGACACCCCTGTCCCTGGCGCCAACGGCTACGTCGCCCTGGTGCCCCACGGGTCCTGCGGTGCTTGTGGCGAGAGACCATTCAGCGGGAGGTATACACGTGAGCTGACCCCGTGAAATCCAGTAGGCCGAGTCAGCTCTTCCACGTTGGCTCCAATGATGCCTTCCTCGTGGATGGCTCCCATATCGTCCATCAAGCAGTAGGAACTGCTCTTCAGATGCACATCCAGCCGCTTACCTCCTCCCGTTTGCTACCCACAACAGCGATTGTCGAGTACGCCGCTGTCTAATGCCATCAAATGCGGGCTGAAC
>Ga0299915_10002570_pt1 | contig 13206 bp, 19 predicted proteins | sample RVTome_13_FD_200263 | JGI IMG/M metagenome (GOLD analysis project Ga0299915, IMG submission 200263) | Soil microbial communities from uranium-contaminated site in the Upper Colorado River Basin, Wyoming, United States - RVT92D227 (version 2) ...
CTCCCGTCAAGAGGGGCAGTTCGGCAATCTCTTCTCCGAATCTGGGCATGAAGTCCAGCACTTCAAACTTCCTTTTACTGAAAACATTAGCCATAACTGAGGCCACGATTGCCGCCCGCAAGTCACCCCTCTCGTTGCCGTATGGATCAATTGCGTCATAAGCCAGCCACTCCGTGTACTCAGCGCTAGTTAGCGACTCCAACAATTCCCGCTGAGTCCGGTGTAAGACCAGACACAACTTCAAGAGTTGTTGCCGTCCCGGCGCGGCCTTCAATCTTTTTTTTCGGCTTCAATCGCCTCGCCTCCAATACCGTTTATCTGTCTGGCCAGTTCCCATAGCCGATCGAGAACTTTGCCATTCTTGTCCCCCAGTTGCTCGGCGTCGGCGTCAGTAAACAGCCGCTTGCCGGCGTCATCTGTCAGGCACTTAACGACAAGCCGAGCCCGGACGTTCAACAGGTTGATCCGCTTACCATCATTGATGCTGCCCTCGTAAGCATCCCGCTCCTTAGCGCTGATCTCGCTGATGTAGACCTCACCACCCCACTCGGGAACCTGCACCTGTATCCGCTTGAGGTCCTTCGCCCCCAGAATTGCATCACGGGTAAGCATGTCCTTTCCTTTCTCATGATCATGGAGGAGCGTTCGCGCTCGGTTTGAACGTGTAGTTCACGCTGAGCTTGCCATCGTTCCCAATGCTGACTGAACGATCTGAACAAAGCGCCTGGCCAATAGTGAGTGCAGCACCTACTGTCGGCGTAACCGTAAGCGCGGCAACGCTTCCGGCAACACTAGAACCCAACAGACCGAGCACTTCGACCGTGCATTCTGGGTCGGGTACGCCGGCGATGTATTTCTTTGTAGTGTCGGCGGTAGTAGTCACGTCCAGTGCGTTGCCGCCATCCTTCCATTCGATACTCGCCGCTTCCGTGATGTCGCTGCCAAAGGCAATCGTTGTGCCGGCCGCGCTATATTTGGTGGCCATGTTCGTACTCCTGTCTACGCGGCAAGGGGTTTGAACGTGTACGACGTAGTCAACTTGCCGTCATTGCCGATGCTTATGGACCGATCCGTAAGTAAAGCACTAAAGCCCAGTGAAATCGTCGGGTTTGACGCCTTGGTGATTGCCAACGTGCCCGAGCTGCCTACCACGGCAGCCGTGTTACATTGCCCCTCACATTCAACGGTACACTCTGGGTCTGGTACGCCGGCGATGTAGGCTTTTGTCGTGTCCACCGTGGTAGTTACATCTAGTGCGTTGCCACCGTCCTTGAACTCGATACTCGTCGCTTCCACCAGGTACGTCGTATTGAACACAATCGCCGTACCGGCGGCGCTATATTTCGCGGCCATTACTCATACTCCTATTGAAACCACAAGTCATACTCCAGCATGACGCGATGTATCGCCGTTTCGCGTCCGTGCTCCTCGAACTCCATGCTTTCAGTGCGCGATGTTTGTCGCAACCACTCAATGTCGGGGTCGGGGTCGGCCGCGCACACGGCGGCATAAGCAGTCAAGACCACTTCAATCTCATCGGCCAAGGCAATAGATACCGCGTCTGTTTCGGCGTATACGTCGATCTGGACCTGGCCGGTCCAAACCTCCAGACCGGCGGTTACACCCTGCTGTTGATCGCCCGATATGAAAGTCATCACCACAAATGGCATCGCCGCATTTTGGGGTGCCAGTTTAGAGTAAACGCGCACCCCCACGCTCGTGGTGACGATCTGAGTTCGCAGCAGTGATATCACATCCGTCATGCTGAGGCTATTGCCTGTTTTAGGACCACCACCATGGCCGCCGTTGCCACCGATCGTTGCTGATTGAGTGCTGGACGAAGAAAAGGATGGGCCGGTGCCTTCGATGTTCCGAACTCCACGAGGTGGGCATACTTCACCGGCATCACCTCCTTTCCGTCAACCGTTTTGCCCACTCCCCTCCGTGGGCCGATAATACCCATAATGCCGCTGCCCATGCCCTTCCTCCAAAGTTTGACTCCCAAGCCTTTTTTAAGCAGGCCAGTGCGCTTGCGAACCTTGCTGCGGGCAGCCTTTATGATTGGTTTGCATGCGGCGCGTATGGCCTTGGTCAACGTAGTGCGTTTGATCTTCTTGTCGAGTTTGTCCAGGCGACTCAGCATTTTATCCAGGCCCGTAAGACTGAATTCAAGGCGCGCACTAGGCATCATTCCACCTCATAGCACACCAGATCGGTGATGCCCAATTCCGGTACAATGAGCGAGGCAATATGTAGGTTCCGATCCTTCCACACAATCTTGCAACGGTTGGTCACGTCATCATCGGTTCGCATCCTGATCTTGTACATCGTGGTCGCTCGCCGTTGCTGATTGCCGCCGGCGATCTCCGGGCCGGCCTCCTGCGTTACCTGGGCCCACCGTTCGGCCAGGAATGTCCAGGTTATCGTCACCTCGCCCCGGCTACTCTGCGCCTCCGTGGGCGTGTAAATCGTTATCCGATCACGCAGGATGCCAGATGAAAACACCACCACTCCTAATCCGTTCGGCCCATCCAATTCCATCCATCAGCCAGCGAGCGCATGGTTTGCAAGATCGGTTCGCTAATGCCATGCAAGCCGATCGTTGGCGTTCGATTCTCGTACATCAAATGCACCAAACTAAGCATTAGCCCCCTGATCCGGGCCGGCACTGAGGCTGCGGTCGTTCCATAGCCAGCCTTATAGGTGATCGTAACCGCTGCCTCTTTTTGCCGCGTGGACGGCCAGGACTGACCGTAAGCCAAATACACGCGACCCGGCTCCAGGCTGGTGTGAATGACGTACTTCGTATTCGAGAACTCCAGACTGTTGCCATTGGTGTCCACATAGTAAATCGAAGTCACCGAGCGCAGCGGAGAATGGGGAAGAATGAAACCGCCATCGCAAAAGATGGCCGGTCTACTGTTATCCAGGGAAGGGAAGCCGTCCGCATATAAGACCCAGGTGGCCTCAGTAAGTTGCCGACCCGTCTCTTGCTCGACAATTTCGCGGGCCGCCGCGATCTCCATATCTATCAGCCAATCATCGTCGGAATGTTCCACGCGCAAAAACTTGATAGCTTCTTGCCGTGTGATCGGCTCGACCGTGGGAGCGGAGGTTCTCGTGACTGACCAGCCCATGATTCAACCCACCATCAAATGAAATGTACCGGTCTTGTTGGCCCCTGCACAAGTCACGGACACTCGCAGACGCTCATTGTCAATTGCCACAATTCCGCAGACTGGCTTATTGCCGCCGACGTAGTGCGCTTTTGCACCGGAAAGATCATGCAGGAAATCGCGGTGTATAAACGTTCCTGATGTCACCGCATCCCCCTCGCCAACATATACAATTTCCCGGTTACTAATAGCTGTACAAACCTGTATTTCGAGCGTGTCTGAAAAATCCGTCCGCACGTAACGCATTGCGAGAAGGCGCCCATTGACCGGCTCAGTCGTGTAGGCAACGCCAAAACCAACTCCATTACTCGTTACGGTTACGGTATGTCGAGTGACCCACATTTCGATTACCCGAGCACAAAGTAGAATGTCCCCGTCTTGGTCACGCCACCGGAGGCTATCACGATCTTGATCCGTTCGTCAGCGAGCACCAGATAGTCCAAAACAGGCTTGCCATCATCCGTGTAAACGGCGGCTATACCGATCACGGTATATGTCGCTTGTCGAGGACACCGTGTGGCCGAGGCGTTCACACTGGTTTCCGTCCAGAGCGCAATCCCCGTAGTTTCACCTGTAACGGTTATGGTCAAGTCGTTGGCGAAGTCGGTCTTGACGTAACGAATTTCGAACAACCGACCATTGACCACGCCACCAGTATAGGCCGTGGCGTTACCACTCCCGTCTGTAGTCACCGTTACGGTATGTGATCGCGCAAACATGCTTCACCTCAAAACGAGGCCAGTATCCGACCGAATACCTTGACCATCATTTGGGGGTTAATTCCCCTGGACCATTCCAGGTGAATCTCACCACTCTCCCTAATTTGGATATGGATATCCATCGGGAGGGGATCAGCCTGAGCACTGACCCCCTCGGTCACACCGATGGATTTCCGTGACCCAGTCTCCAATGTTCGTTCCTCTGATTCAGACATCGTTACACCCAAACTCCTGTAATGACGACTCGGCACTGACAGGTGGCCGCACCTGCCGTGGTGACTACTAATGTGCCTGCTCCGGCAACATCGGTATAGGCGTCATCATAGGATGCCGCCTGAAATACCAATATGTCGCCAAGGTTGACAGAAATGGCATCGGTGATGGCATTCCCACCGTTCAGGACCGTGACCGTATCACCAGGGGCACCGGCGCCCACTGTCTTCATGCCGCGGACATCGAGTACCCGGAGGGTCTTGCCGACCGGTACGGTATAGGTAGCGCTGCCGGCTGCGGCCATCGTCGCGTGAATGCTGATGGGAATCCCCGGAACGGGAGCACCCGCCACGCCAGCGGTCACGGCAATTTTCGGGGCAGTTGCGGCCAGATCGGTGATTGTGTTGTCATCGCCGTCGATGCTTTTGTTGGTTAACGCTTCGGTGCCGGCCAGTGTGGCCACGGTTCCGGTCTGAGGCAACGTCACCGAGGAGCCGGCCGCATTGGCCGCCAGCGCCACGGCTCCGACCGTGGTGGTCAAGTTGCCGGCGATATTGATGTTGCCCGCCAACGTGATGGTCCGATCGGCGGCCCCCGTGGCAATCACGCAGGTCTGGGCAGCATTGGTGCACACAAATTGACCAGCCGGCGTGCCCACGTCGGGAATCGTCAGGGTTGTGGCTTGACCTTGAAGCTCATTATTGATCGTCAGCGCCGTGTCGCCAGTATTGTCCACGGCCTTGATATTAATGTAGCCCTTGCCGCTCGCGGCGTGGATGGCCAATCCAGCCGTATTGGCGTCGGGAATCACGATGCCCGTGGTGCCCGAGGTGATCGTCGTGGCCCCCGTTTGGGTGATAGCCCCAGCATTGGTCAGGGTCTTGAGATCCAATGCCTCGGATAAACCAATTGTCGCCAGGCTTGCGGTAGCCGCCGGCAGAGTGATAACCTTAGCCGAGCCCCCACCTTGGTTGACGATGCTCGTCTCGTTAGTGCCGGTGGCCGTCGGGGCGATCTTGATACTTCCACTCGTCGAGCCGCTGCAGGCCACGTAGCCGTTGGTCAAAGTAACGTTCTTCCCCGTGGCCACCGTCACCTCGCCGTTTATGGCCGTGGCCCCGCTAGGGGTCTGGAACGTACCGCTTGATCCGCTCATGTTCCAGGCACCAGATGAACTCCACGTCCAGGTCAGATTGCCGTTGTTGGCCACGTTGCCGTAATGCGTGAATTGGCCCGTAGGCGTCGTGAAGGCGCCGCTCCCGGTATGCAGGCTGAAATTGTTGGCTGCTGCTGCCGTGCTTGCCCCATTGAGCACGGCGGCCGTCAAGGTCTTGTTGGTGAGGATATCCGTAGTTGCGCGCCCGACTACAGTATCTGTTGCGTCCTGAATCGTCACTGTCCGGTCGGCCGTCAAATTCGCCGGCACGATCGACGCCGTAAAGTTGCCCGTCGCGGAATTGGTGTTGAGCGCAATTTTGGCGTTAGCGCTATCGCTGTCCACGGTGAAGGACGACGCAGTTGTGCCCGTCTCGGCCCCCGTTGCCAATGCCAACGTGCCCCCGGTTGCCGGGAGGACATAGGTGTTGGCACCGGCGGTGGTGAATTGAATAGTATCCGCACCGCTGAACGTTACGGCGCCGCCGGTAATGAAGGCCCCGCCCAGGGTCACTGCCCCGGCCGCCGATACGTTACCGGACAAGCTCATACTCCGGTTGCTGGAATTACAATTCACGAGCAGGCTGTTGACCCCGGTGGTAACAACCACCCGAGAGGCGGCAACGCCAGAATCGGGAATGCTATAAGTGCTGGCCTGACTATGCGAGGCGTTGGTCAGCGTGACCGTATGGTCGGCAGCATTATCCACACAGGAAAGGCGCAGTTTACCTCGGATGGTCGTCGCCGGGAAGATATCAATGGTTCCGGCCACGGCATCCGACCCGCAATCCAGGTCAACCACGCTTCCGCCAGCGGTGTTCAGCGCGGCCGCCGAGGCGGTAACGGTCACGCCGGCGATTTTCCAGGCCCCCGTGATATCCATCGTCCCGGCGATGGTAGCCGTGCCCCCACTGGCCACGACCAATGCATTGCCGCCGCTCTCTTTGTATACCTTTGGTTGGTATGCCATTGTCTTGCTCCGTTGGTTATGGTGCGGCGCCTGGGTGGCATACCCAGGCGCCCCACCTAGTCACTTGGACACGGCATCAGACTTCCCTGGCTGCCGTTCCCCACAACTCATTACTTCGTGCCGATCGCCGGATTGATCAGGGTCTTTCCATAAATCGTGCCACTAACCAGATTCATTGTCTGGCCGCTCAAGACTTTACCGCGCGTGGCTACCGCCCATATCGCACAGGTCGTGGACGAGGTTCCACGCTGGGCAACCACACGCACGTATCGTCTCGGCGGATTTACAATGGTGAGCCATTGGCTTTCATCGCTTGCCCCGCTTAAATCAATCTCACTTCCAGCGATATCAGACCAATCGCTATTGTTCGCGCTGCCTTCGGCATGAAACAAGTTGTCAGCCGCAGGCGTGCCATAATTAACGAGGAACGAAATGGCATCCCATGCGCCGTTGGCTTGCATATCGACGCCAGTGCTGGTCACGTCGCTTTGTGCAGCCGCAGCATGAGCTGCAACCATCTGGAACCACATCTCTTCACTGGGTGCTCCTGGCATATTACAAACTCCTGTCTTTTCTTGGGCGCCCACGGCGCCGGACTTGTCTGGTTACCATTGTTTCCGTGCCCGATTGTAAAGCAGCCGTCTCGATCCATTCAGCTTGACCAGTGATAACCAGGCGGGCGGCCTCGTCGTCGCCAACGTCTGTCTCGTCGCCTGGTATTTGGTTAAGCCCACGACCGACACGACCAGTTAGCAATCGAATACGTCGCATGCTTACACCTGAATCATGTACTTCACTGGATGCGTACCCGCATCCACGAGATTGCCATCGGCACGCATGAAGGCAATAAAGGCTTCCTGGTCGTACTCCGCATACCGCTCGACAAGCCGCCGCAGGCGAATAGTATTGACCTGGCGAATCTTGTACTTGGAGAACTGGCCGAACAGCATCGTCCGATAGGTCGAGGCCAGGCTGCTGGCCATGTCCTGATTGATAATCACAGGATAACCAAACAGACTACTGGGCTCGCCTACCCGCGCGCTCTCCTGCCAAATATACCGGCCTTCGCCGTCTTTCAGCTTGCGCAGGTACAGTACAATGCTATCATGCATCATAAAACTGCAACCCGTAGCGCGGTATGCCGGATCGACACTGTGAATCAAATCGAGGATTTCATCGGTTGTGATGGCCGTCGAGCCCGCCGTAGTCTTGCCCGAGGTGGAGGCAACCGTAATACCTTTGGGCTGACCGACTCCCGTGCCGGTCGTGTAGTAAGTGTTCTGCACTCGGCCCAATCGCTGCCCCAGCTTAGTAGAGAGGAACGCAGCTAAATCAAAAGCCGAATCCTCCAACAGGGCCACCGGCGTTTTGACCATTTTCGATGAAAAGATGTGTGCGCGGAAGATGACCTGCCCAATCAGTGGATCGGCCGTGGCCGTCGAGGCATCTGTATTCTCACCGATCAATTCGCCCGTATTACTGGTGTCGTTGTCTGTCGGCCAAGGGATTTCGCCGCCGGTACTCGTGCGCAGAATCTCGCACGCCTCGAGCATTCCGCCCCAGGCCAACATGGCGTCTTCCATCTGGCGAATAAAATCGACGGGAATCGTGAAAGCACCAGATGCCCCCAATTGGGCAGAGAGATCCCGCCGTTCCAGATCGGTCCAATCTCGTCCACGGCGAACAGTCGACAGAGCCCGCGTCGGCAATAGGCTGATCTCAAGCTCGTTTTGTCGAGGATTGAGACCCACGAGGCTACAGGCTTCCTCATGTTCGGGACGCAAGCTGCGCCCGCTTTGCGCACGGCCCCAAGCCTGAAAGGCCAACACCCGATGTTCGTCGGTCACTTCCGATTGGTTCGGATTTCTCAATGGTTCGCGGCCGATACCGTGATCGGCGGAACGCTGGGCCTTCATGGTCTCAAATCGCTCGGCCTGTTCGATTTGTTTATCGAGGTCAGCGCACCGTTTCTCCAGGGTTTCCCACTTAGATTGCTCTTCGTCGGTGAAACCCCGGTTTTCCGTTTCGATTACAGAGCCCAAGTCCTCCATTGCTCGAAGGGCCGCGGCTCTGAGTTCACGCAATTTCTTAAGCGGCATGCGAATCTACTCCTGTTTATGGGTTTCCAGAAACCGAGCCACACGTTGTGCGTCGCGCTCCTTGGCAACTTGTCGCCGGAAGGCATCGCACTGCTCGCGCGCACGTCTGGACGCCGCCGCAGCAGTGGTGGCTGTCGTTCCTTCATAGGCCGGAAAAGTCACCGGCCCAACATCGAAAACATCAAGATCGGTCAAAGTCCGTATGCTTGTCTCTCCGTTCTCTTCCCACCGCTGGCCCCGCACGGAGTCGGCAGTGAATGAAAACGATGAGCCGACGATCTCCCGGCGCTCGACAAATGCCGCCACATCCCGAGAGATTGATGTGGGTCCAAGGTCGAGGATGTATTGAAGACCGCGGGAATCCTTACTGAGTCGCAAAGTTCCGGCTGATCGACGGGCAAGAAGCATGTTAGCGTCGTGATTGAAGAGGCCGGCGATATCCCAATTAGCATCCGCCAACATGCGGTCAAATGCTTCAGGCGCAACGCGCTCGATCAGATCATCAAAGATGCGATATTCAGTTGCAGGTGTCCCGTCATAAAATACGCTGGCATAACCAATGAGACTCGTCTTTTCGCCGTCGGGCCCGGCCCGCACTTCGCGGAATAACGGGCACGCAATGAAGCGCCGTTCAATATCTGGGCGCATGTTGGGCTTGTCTTGATCAGGCGATGGCATGTTCGTGCCTCCATAATTCATTGAAGACCTGATCGCGCAGCTCAGCCGGCACATCCCCGGTCCCGCCAGCGGCCAGCCAATCGTCAACCACCTGTGCGCAGCGATCAAATACGCCTGCTGGGGTTATTCCGTTCACAAGGTGAAGTGATTGAGCCGCCCGATAGGCTGGCAGCAACATCTGAACACAGATACTGCGCTGGCGATCACGGGCACTGTTTTCACCATGATCGGGCTTTCGCGTAAAGATCGCGACGCGGCGCATGATGCGATCCAGGGTCGCAACCAGTAGGTCGCGGTGGGCCGAGAATGCATCGGGGGCATCTATGTCATCCACATCAAGTTCTGGCTCCACTGGGTCTTGTGGCGCCTGTGGTTCTGTGGGCTTCGGTGGTTGGCCCACCACCTGAAGATTCGCCGGCACATAGAAGATTCTGCCCTTGCCATCGGGAAGTGGTGGGCGATTACGGATGGCCCGAGCCTCATCGAGAGATAAAAGGCCATTCGTGACTTCCCTGGTGAGGGATTCGACCTGAGTTTTGAGATCAACGCGGACAATGGCATCCCGGTTGAACTCCACAAAGATTTCATCCGCTTCCTGTTCCTCTTCGGTCAATAGTTTGATCGTACATTCCTGTTCGATCTGGGTCAGCAATGGATCCAGGGAATCGTCCAGAAATGCTTGCTGCTCTTGTTCCAGGCTCGCATATGCCGTGCGCGTTGGATCGCCCAGCTTATGTGGCGGCATACCGAGAATGTTGGCAACTTCACGGACATCCAGTTGCCGAGTTTCCACAAGCTGTGATTTCTCTGCGTCGATCCCCAACGCTTTGACCACCGTTCCTTCCTGGGTTACTGCGGTGGTGTGCGCGTTAGGCAAACCGGCCTGCAGGTTATCGAAGCGCTTTCGCAGGTTCTCTTCGGCATTCGGCGATAATCGCGGAGCGTTGGTTGGACGTTCAAGCACCAGAGTTGGCGTAGCGCCGCGCTTAAAGAAGGCGCTGGCGAATTCGCGCGAGGCAATACCCAGGCCGATGGCGTCGCGCATGAGACCCACAATGTCATATCCGCACACGCCGTCATAGCTAAGACCACGAAAGTGCAAGACATCGGCCGATGAAAGAACCCGGCTTTGGCCATTAGCTTGTCGGGATTTATAGTAGAGATTGCCGTTGATCCTCTTGGGCTCGGTCAACTGAGGATCGAGGATAAGTAGTTCGCGGACGCGGGCCGTATTAGGATCATGGTCAATATAACTATAGGAGTTGCCCCGGCCGGTAAAGACCATGTGTACAACAAGTGTGCGCCAAAAATCGAAGGCGCTCATGTACTGATTGGGCCTGAGTTTCAAGAGTCGATAGAGAGGATGATCGGTTGCCTTTTCCTTGCCACCACCGGCCAAGCGGCGATAGACAATTAGCGGTATCTTAGCTACACATGAGGCTAGAAGGTTCGCCCCGCGCCAAATTGGACTATGTCCCAGTGCCTTGGCAACGCTGATACTGACGCCCGACGAGGATGCGATATTTCCGGTGAGGCCAAACCACAGATCGGATTCAGCATTGATTGCAGAGAGGGGTACTGAGGGATTCTCGATGCTCTGTAGTCGCGCTTCCGTGGCATCGCCGATGGCGATTTGCGCGGAATCAGCAATCTCAGGCAGGGGCTCCGGTGGGAATTGCAACCTCATAGACGCTGCCGATATACGGCGCAGGCATCATCGGTGCAGGTTGCTGATCGGTGCTCCCCGGCTCAGGTGTCTCATATATTGAAACACCCCCGGTCCCAATTGTCAAGGCCCTGGCTAAAGAAGTTATTAAGGCCACTATTCCGTCGATCTTGCCCGTGGATTTCTTTTTGTCCGGCCAGATGTTGGCATTATTGTCCGTTCTGAATACCAGGTTCCGGGCGTTCCAGGCCAGGATGGGGTTGTCCCCGTGTTCAAGCCGGCAGCCGACGACCATAGCCTCAAGCTCTTTACTGGGCTCGGATAACGATATCCGGCCCTGGCGCACTACGGTCATGGGAATGCCGTGGTCCTCCCGGAGTTGCCGGCTGAGATCCAGGGCGCTCCACTCGTCATAGCCGATGTCGGCAACCGGGTAGACGTGGGCCAATTCGAGAATCTTGTCCCGAATCACCGATTGGTCGATCTCATCACCCGGTATCAGCTCCAAGAAGCCTTGCTCGGCCCAGGCCATAAAAGTCGTCTGCCCGGCCTGCCGGCGGGCCTCGGCCCGCTCTTGGGGTAGCCAGAACCACGGGAGCACCCGCCACCGGGCAGGGGTGCCCAGAAGCCGGAACAACAGGAGGAACGCCGTCATATCCACCCGGGCCGACAAATCGAGGCCCCCAAAGGCCGCCGCCCCAGCCATTTCGGTGAGCATCCGCCGCCGCCAGGCCATCGGGCTTTCCCCGGCGGCCAGACCCGAACACGATTCCCACTTGCCGGCCCCGAAGCCGGCGATCGAACCAGATAGCCACTGATTTAGGCTATATCGACAGAAGGTGGCCCGCTTGGCCAAGCTGGATCGGGCCTCCCTGGCGTCCTGTTCCAGGGACTCCAGGGTGATGATCGTCCCCAGGCTGGGGTTGGTCCGCTTCCAAACTTTGGGGTCGTCCCATTTATCCTTCTCGCCAGCCGCGTAGATGAGCCCGAAAAAACGATCGTCGTCAACCCGCCCTTCGATGACCCCCTTGGCGTACTCATGTTGCTCACCGCAGATCGTCTCGTGATCATCCCCGGCAGTGGTGATAGCGATAGACAGGGGTTGCCGGCGAGCCCGACCACCATACCGAAGAGTATCCCACATTTTACGTGTGGCCTGGGCGTGCAGTTCGTCGAAAATCAGACCATGAATATTCAGACCCTCATGCGCACTAACTTCGGCCGATAGGGCCCGGTAGATTGAATTCGTCGGCACGCAAACAATCCGGCGGGTGCTCTGGATCACTTCCAGTTCGGCGGCCAGTTCCGGCGATGCCGTAACCATGCTGGCCGCCTCCCGGAAAACAATGCTGGCCTGGTCCCGATCCACGGCCGCTGAATATACCTCTGCCCCCGGCTCCCCATCGGCGGACAAAAGATATAGGGCAAGCCCGGCACACAAGGTGCTCTTTCCATTTTTTTTCGGCACCTCAATGTACGCCAATCGGTACCGCCGATGCCCAGTCGCGGGGTCGATCCAACCAAAGAGGGGGGCCACCAGTTCAGCCCATTGCCAGCGAAGCAACTCAAACGGTTGGCCTGCCCACTGGCCTTTACTGTGCCGGAGGTATCTGCGGAAGAAATCCCGGACGTGCTCGGCCCGCTTCAGATCGAACCGAAAACCCCGTTTATACGCGCGCTCATCGGCGGCGGACTTGATCCATTTTGGGTCTGGCTTAATCTTTCGTTTCATTCGGAAGCCTACTGATCGGCATTCCACGATCGTCAACTAATTGAGTGATCAGCAAGAACATTATGGGATTGCCCATGTCATCCACCAGTTCACAGACCGCTACACATGCCGCTCGGATATTCACTTCCTCATCGGTTGACCAGGCGATCTCGAAACGAAGAATGTCTCCGGTCTTTATCTCGTGTCGGCCCGGCAATCTGATAATCGTCATTTCTGCCTTCCTTTCCGGGAAGCCCCGCCGCGGGCGGACGTGCCTGCACCGTCATCACGCCGCCCGCAGCAGGACCAGTATTCAAGTCTTTTTCTTCTTGCGTTCCGCAATAAAAGAAGCCAGCGAGCCAGCCGCAGTAGGTGCCGCGGTTAATCCCCGGCGAGCACTCGGCACAAACCCGAACCGATCCATGAGCCGGATCAGGTCCGATCTGCAACCCTGGAGAGCCCCGACCTCGGGCCGGAGTTTGTGACCCTCGGGCGTGTCCATCGCTACACCCACAGTATCGACGTAACGATCCAGCGCCAGCCATCGCGCCCAGGTCTCACAATATAGCCGGAGGGCTTGCCGATCTGCCTGGGTCATTACCCGCATATTGGCCAGAATCGGGAACGTCTCTCGCCATGTTTCGGCCGCCGCCTTGCTCATACCAGCGGGTGGAGCGCTGGCCGATGGCAGGGACTGCGGCTCGGCCTTGTTCACGGGTCTTTTGTCAGGACATCCCCGCAAAAGACGCAGAACGGTTGGTGCTTGTGGTGGTCCTCGTCTGCCCATCGTTCACCTCGTCTCAAAACCTGCGGAAATTT
>Ga0299915_10002572_pt1 | contig 13204 bp, 14 predicted proteins | sample RVTome_13_FD_200263 | JGI IMG/M metagenome (GOLD analysis project Ga0299915, IMG submission 200263) | Soil microbial communities from uranium-contaminated site in the Upper Colorado River Basin, Wyoming, United States - RVT92D227 (version 2) ...
TGCCTTCAAGCTGCTTTCCCTGCATGTCAATGAGGATGAAGTCTTCAGGTTTCAAGAACCCCATGCACACGCCACTCGGCTTGATCAAAGCAGTTTCGGTGCTTGGGACTCTGGCGCTAACGTTGCCAACGGTTCCAGTAACCAAGCCGTGATCGTAGAGCTGTTTGCCAACCCTGCAAAGCCGTTCGCGAAGATCTCGCACTGCTTCACCGCTCATGCACTTCACGCCTAATGCTTAAGCACTTCAACGTTTAGAACATTTCTGGGCTTTTCGCCTCTGATGAATCTGGCAACATCTTCGACCATGATTTCTGCTGTCCTCAAAGGAACTTCACGTGTTATTCCGCCGATGTGAGGTGTCAAAGTCACGTTGTCGAGTTTGAGTAGAGGATTGTCCGGGTTAATAGGCTCTTCAGTATATACGTCAAGCGCGGCACCCGCAATCCTGCCATTCACGAGTGCTTCGATCAAAGCTTGCTCATCAACATTGTTGCCTCTTGAAGTATTTATGAAATACGCGGTAGGCTTCATCATAGCAAGGTGTTCTGCAGTTATCAGGGGTTTTGCGTCAGGCGACGCTCTGGAATGAACGGTGACGAAATCGGACTCTCGCAACAGCGTTTCCAGGTCGACGAGCCTCACACCAAGTCCTTCTGCCCTTTCTTTTGGAATATATGGGTCGTGAGCCAGAACTTCCATATCGAAACCGTTTTCAGCTCGGTGTGCAACCGCTGACCCCACGCTTCCCAATCCTATTATGCCAATGGTTTTTCCCCAAAGCTCAACTCCGACTTCGGGGACGCAATACACGCCTGACTTCATCTGAGCGTCGGCCCTAGCGATCCCCCGAGCTTCACATATAATGAGGCCGATCGTTAAGTCAGCCACTCCGTGGGCGTTTCTGCCTGGCGTGAAAAGAACAGGTATTCCCTTCTTCGTGGCGTAGGAAACGTCGATGTTGGCAGCACCACTCCTACAACAACCTATCAGCTTGAGATCCTGTGCAGCATCTATTACTTGAGCGTTTACGGGCGCTGCGTGGACTATCAATATGTCGGCGTCGCTGATGCTTGCGATGATTTTTTTTGGGTCACCCCAGTATTCGCTTATGCCTTCTATGTCATCCTGCTTTTCAACTGAAACTTCGTATTCATGAATCCGCAATTCTCCAAGCTGGCCCGTCTGTGCGATCAAGCATTGTTTGATCAGCGAAGAAGGCATGAAAAGATCGCCGAATATTGCTATTTCAATAGTCAAACACCACTGAAAGGACAATCTTCAGGCTTATAACGGTAACGCGAAGAACCAACGCTTTCGTATCAAACGATAACCAACCTCAAAACCAAGTGGCATGATTCGCATATACAGAAAACACTCACAAATGTTGAATTTGAAACCCAGCTATCCTGAGCGGTGTATCTGTCACTTCTTATGGAGATCGCTGGCAACGTCCTCAAGACCAAGTTGAGCCAATTTCTTTTTACTCGGTTTGCCTGTTTCATAGTCCCAGTCAGCATACCTGTAGTATTCCTTGACCAAGTTGTCAATCTCGACAGTCAATCCCTTCAAAGGTCCTTCACATAGAGGAGGCTTGCCAATTGCTCTGTCTGGTAATCTGAAATCGGTCGGCTTGAAACCTTCGCGAACATTGAATGCTTGACGCATACAGGCAATCCTTTCACCACAGGTCAGAAGCTCCTCCATGGTCGTGTTCCAGCCGGTTGCGGCATTCACAAAGTCTGCAAGTGAAGGGATTCCTTGAATTGCGCACAAGTTAGATGGAAACTGACACACTCCTAATGAGTTGACAACGTGATTGAAGTGAGCCATGTTCGCTATACCCGCTCCCTTTCCTGCTGAATCGTACTTGGCTTCTGGGAAGGAAGGCATTTTTGCCCCGGAAAGCATGTCCAGATACATTCCGAAGCCCTGCGTGTGCCTCCCCGGCGTAGCGTCAAGCACATAGGCGCTTCCAAACGTGGGCGTGAGTTTTGGGTCATGCATCGGCAATTCCTGTCCAGCAATGTGGACTGCGAATTTCTCAGAACCCTTACCGATCTTGCTGGCGGCCACTCTTACGCCATCAGCAAGGACTGCTCCAAACCCTTCCCGCTTTGCAATCATCCGCGTCAACTTCACGATGGAATCGGCATCCCTCCAAGTCAACTCAACTCCTCCTGTGTCTTCCTTCGTGATTACGCCATTCAGATAACACTCTATCGCAAAAGCAACAGCTGAACCTGTCGAAATGGTGTCTAACCCGTACTTGTTGCAGATTTCGTTGATGAGTAGAATGGCTTCGACGTTATTATTGAGAAGTAAGGCACCGAACGCCGCTAGGGTTTCATATTGCGGTTTCATGGCTTCGCACGCATAGGGCCCGCTTTCAACTTTCACGTAGCCGCCGCAGGGCATCGGGCAGCCGTGGCAGCCGTATTTCTTGGTCATGTATTTTATGACGTTGTCGTCGCTCACTTTTTCGGCGTCTGGAAAGTCTACGTTGCCCGTTCCCGTCCAGTTCTTGCAGGGTGAGTCTCCGCTTGTTGAGAGCATGGCTGTTGCGCCGCTGGTTCCGTACTTCGTGAAGTATTCCCAGTAGAATTCTCGCTCTTCTTTTGCCAAGTCTATGAACCGTTTTCTCAATTCCATCAGCCTTTCCTGATTGGCGATAGGAACCTTTCCCGAACCTCTGACAGCCACTGCTTTCAGGTTCTTAGAACCCATTACCGCACCTAAACCTGAACGCCCAGCAACGCGACCTTTGTCCGTGACAATGCATGATATTAACGATAGTCTTTCACCTGCTGGTCCTATCGAGGCTACTTGGATTCGATTGTCGTTATGTTGCTCTTTCAGGATGCTCTCAGTCTCAACCACGTTTTTGCCCCAGATGCCTGAGGCATCTTTTGTCTCCGCTTTTCCATCGTTCACCCACAAATAGACGGGCTTGCTGAACCTGCCGTAGAAGAAGATCGCATCAAAGCCGGCACACTTCAATTCTGCTCCGAAATAGCCTCCGGCTCGTGAATCGCCCCAAGTGCCTGTCAAAGGTGACTTGCCTACAGCGGTGAAGCTGCTGCCCAGTGGCGAGAAGGTGCCTGTTAGGATGCCTGTTGTGAATCCGACGACGTTTTCAGGACCTAGCGGTTCAGTTTTTGGTCTGACGTTGTCGTAGATTATCCTTGCACCGATGCCATAACCCCCAAGCCAGGTTCGGTAGAAACTCTCGTCTAGAGCTTCTTGATGGATCTTGTTATGAGACAAATCAACTTTCAAGATTCTTCCGATAAAACCGCCTGTCAAGGCATTTTCCTCGCTATGATTCTCACAAAGCTCAGTCTGAGGCTTGGCTGCCTCGAAATGGTGAAGACATGCTCGGCATTCCGTTTGGTGTTCTTATATGAATCCTATGTCTCTCAGCTTCATGCCTATTGCCATACTTCCCTTGAACTTGAGCTTTCCAGTCATGAAGGCTCTTTCGCCGCTCAGCCTACCATTAACTAGGTCTACGTAGTCTGTGTCTGCGATCTTGATTGATATGGAGGGAGATGGATGAACGCCTTGTTTGATGTCTACCTTCTGGTCTTTTATCGTCACGATCCAGTCACCGCCACTGGGTCCTGTTATGTTCATCTGTATGATGGCTTCGAAACCAGCCGCTTTGCTTCCATCAAACTTGGCTGGCAAAATGCTGTCGAAAAACTCCCTGGGCGTCTTGATTTCCATTCGCTTTCACCTCCGTCATGAGCTCACGGTTAGTTTGAGATTGCGAAGTTAAAAGCTTTAGCTTCAAATCAAAATACAGACATCAAACTCTGCGGAGCATTTTCCGAATCTGGACAAAGCATATAGAAAAGTGGCCCTTCAAACCGCGCCTTAAGCTTCCTCCTGAAAACGTTTTGAATGCATAGATCCTGCGTTGTGAATCGTTCTGCAGGAATGTCACTGTCAACCGCTGAAAAAAGCTGGCTTCAGAAGGCGAGGCAACAATGCGAATCAAGAGATTGCTGCTTCTGCCGATTTCTTACCACTCATATACTCTATATCAACCCTGCCAAAGACAGTGTTCTCAAGCCTTTCCGGTTTGATCTTCGATATGAGGGCTTCTGGATTCCCGTCAATCTGCCTTATCATACATTCTGCGGCTTGGCGTTTCTCTTCGAGTTTGCTGAGAAGAGTCACTTTGCCTCGGAATTGGACCGTAGCAAAAAGGTGATTGCATTCGCCCTCGGAATAGCCATAGTCAAGCATGGCTTGGCCCCAGACGATATTGTTCGATTCGATGCAGTCGAGTTTCTTGCCTTCCTTGGCACAGTGGAAATAGATGCAGTTTCGATTTTCATCGTAACCGTGGCTAAGGGTTGTAAGGTAGGGTTGATTGTTCATGCAAAGAGCAATGGTCACATGCTTGGCAGACTTCAAGATCCTCTTAAGCGCAGTGATGTCAGTTATTTCCTTATCCTTTCTTTTCATGTGATACATCATGATTGCAGTTGCCACCAAGAGACTCTATTAAGCTTGCGGTCTCGCCCACCTCAAGAATGAGCTCATAAAGGGGTCGCTTTGGCCAATGCGTCGCTACGCAAGAGCTAAATTGACTTGGAATCCTTTGGTGTTTGAGGATGAGAAGCTTGAATAATCTGAACGATAAACTGTCAACAGAATATCCTGAAGTCATAACACGACTGCCAGAAGCCAACATCAACGTTAGAGGCATAAGAGCTTGGATATTGCAGGGAGAGAAGCATCAATTGGTTTTCTTCCAAATGGAGCAATCTGCACAGGTGCCGGAACATTTTCACGATTATGCTCAATGGGGAATCATGATAGAAGGGAGAATGGAGTTGACCATCAATGGTAAAGCACGAATTTGTGAGAAAGGCGATGAATACGTCATCCCTTCAAAAGCAAAACACTACGCAAAGTTCCTAACTAAGTGCAGAGTAATGGATTTCTTCTCTGAAAAAAGCAGGTACAGTATCAAGCCATCGCAATGAAACACAGGTAGCTAGCGCGTCATTAACCTGAACATTCCGTGCTACTATAGGTACAGTTCTCCTCTTGAGACGATGACTGCGTTGCCAATGAGCCCGACTCTGTTTGGCGCAAGAATCTTCACTGTGAGTTCGCCTCCCCTCTCTGATGCCTGACAAGCCCGCATCTCTTTTTTCCTCAGTATTTCTGACCAGAAAGGACCCAAAACGGTATGTGCCGCTCCCGTCACAGGGTCTTCATCTATGCCGACCCAAGGAGCAAAGTATCTTGAAACGAAATCATAAGGTGCATGGCCCTTCGATGTTACTATTATCCCCTGCATTCTTTCCGATGTTCTGAGGGATTTCATACGATCGAAGTTCGGTTTCAAGTTCCTAAGAGCTTCTTCATCCTCAAGTACGATCAGCAGGTCTCTCGTCTTCTTTGAGAAATGTGCGCTCTTGAACTCACTGATTTTTGCCGCTTCAAGAAGATCCTGGTCTGGATTTACAGGTGTTGTCACACAACTTGGAAGGTTCAGTAGGATTCCGTCACCCTCGAGTTTTGCAGTCAATTTCCCGCTTCTTGTTTCGAAGGATATTTCGGTTGCTGAGATCCCAATGTCATAGAATAGAACTGCGGCAGTTGCAAGGGTCGCATGGCCACAAAGATCTACTTCCGTCTTTGGCGTGAACCATCGGAGAGAAAACAGTCGCTCCTCTTCTATGGGCTTCCGCTCAGGTTTCTGGAGAAAAGCAGTTTCTGACAAGTTCATCTCTGCGGCAATTGACTGAAGTACGCTGTCTTTGTGAGTTTGTTCTAGAAGGCAGACAGCTGCTGGATTGCCTGCGAAAGGCTTTTTGGTGAAAGCGTCCACGTGATAAAGCGGAGTTCTGTCAAAGCACGCGTTTCTCATTCAAGCGCATCTCCAAGTTCACACGTCGCGAGTAAATCCCATTGTGGGTCTCTCCTATAGCTCTGTCCTCTAAGTTTACTAACCAAGCGTGGGAAGCGCAGAGAAAAACAAGGGGATCAGCCTCACCCACTCTTAAATCCACGAATTTGATCGGCCAAACCCTTGATCTCAAGACGACCCGGGTTCAAATCGATGCGTGTATGGAATGATGCAGGGATTCGCTCAACACTCCCCGCAACAGAGCTCAACGTGCGCTATGAAACTCGCGGAAACGAATCGATCAATCTAGAAATATGCGATAGCAATATCCAAGCAACTGATAAATGGCAGTTAGAGACTATCACGATGCGAGGCAGGGTCAGAACATGTCTACTCGCAGCAATGAGAAACGAGACAAACATTTCCCACTCTTCGCACATGACAACATATTCAGAAGGCTACTTGACAACCCAAAAGAGTTCTGTTCTTACGTCGCGGCGGGCCAAGTGGCTGCTGACCTCGGCTGTGGACCTGGCTTCTATACTCTAGGCCTAGCAGAGTGCGTTGGTCCCGAGGGAAGGGTCTACGCAGTTGACTCAGACGAAAAGACTATCAGAGCATTAGAAAGGAAAGCGGACAAACGTGGCTACAGGAACATCGAAGCACATGTTTCATCTGCCTCTGACCTTCGCTTCATAAAAGATGGATCAGTAGACTTCGTTCTGGCCAATGGTCTGTTGTGTTCGATGGCCCCACAAGATCATGAACCAGCCGTCAGCGAAATCAAGCGCATCCTCAAATCAAAAGGACAGGCATACCTCAGCGCGACCAGAGGTTTCTACAGCTATATGAGCAAAACGGAGTGGGAGAGAATACTGGAGGGATTCAAAGTAGAGCGAAGAGGCGATGGTTTCAGCTGGATCTCGGACAGATGGGCGATTGTGTCTCCAATGCAAATATGAGCAAAGGCTTGGAAAGCGCGCTCTCTCCAACAAGATAAATGGAAAGAGGGGGATTTGCGGGAAATCGTGGAGGCCATCTCCATCTGAACCCGTGTTCAAAAAACCACTCCCCGTAATGGATCTCTCATCTTAATATCCGCTAGTGCGTGCTGTGCCTATTTCTCCGACAGCGCAATTAGGTGTCCACTGAATCCAGCAAGCCAAATGAGCGCTGGATAGACGATCATGCGTTCCATTCCTCCAGGACCAATACCCAAGAAGAAAACGCTGTCTTGCGCCTCGATGCTCGCAAGGGCGTCATTTGCTAAGAGGCCACCTGCAAAGAGAGCCAACGCTCCAAGCGACATAAACCCTAACATTACACTCATTGCCGACAAGGGCATTTTAGTAACCTTGGACGAGACTATGGCCGACAGTCCGCCGAACACGAAAGCCATTGAAGACACGGCACCGTGAACTACGGCAAAATTCTTCGTAAAGACTCCGGCGCCCATGGCACCGATGCCCATCAAGGCGAGCAGTACAGTCAGAGCTCTGAAATTGATGTCACGCGGTAGAAAATATGCTCCGATGGTTGTCAACAACCCTAGAAGGAAGATGGAAGAGTTGAATATCATCGAGGAAGGCCCGACCCCGAGATCGCTTATGTAATTGCCAGATACGCTGTAACCGGGATACAACGTTTCCGCAACGATAAGACCCAAGACGAACTGTGCGCTTGCGACGAAAAAGAGAATTCCTGCCGTTTTTCCATTGGGGTATACCATATATTGCTGTGTTGGTTCTTGGACAGATAAGACTTGTGCGAATCTCGTTCATTGACTTCAGCTTCCAGATTCCGCGCGTCAATTTTGCTTCATTGCTTCGGTCCTGCACCGCACGAATGGCATTCTTTCAAGTGAATAGCGATTGGCTTTCCACACTTTTGCAGTTCCACTTCCCTGCCTCGTCTTCTAGTCGCTCGGGCGCTTGTCTGGAAGCACTCCTTAGGAGTCCTGTAGAGTCTTCCAGAAAAAGGGTGGGAAATGCAGGAGACTGTGGAGATATCGCCATATTGCCATCTGAACCTGGGTTCAAACCCCATCCTCACATACACTTGAATAGAAAATGCAGGGAGGTCGTTTCTCCCGAACAAGGCTAATAAGGAAAAGGCACGCAACAGGTTCGGAGTTGAGCAAGATGGCATTCGAGATAGTCAGGTACAGTTCTGAATTTCAGGTTGCCGTGATTGACTTGTGGAGAAAATGCGGTCTGGTTGTTCGGTGGAACGATCCTGCGGAAGATATGAAGAAGAAGCTTGAATTTCAGCCAGACCTATTCTTCGTGGGTTTGCTTGACGATGGGCTAGTAGGTTCGATTATGGCGGGTTATGAAGGTCACAGAGGCTGGATCAATTACTTGGCTGTTGTTCCTGACCATCAAAGGCGTGGTTACGGCAGAAAGCTTGTTCTGAAAGCCGTAGATGAGCTGAGGAAAATGGGTTGCCTTAAAGTCAATTTGCAGGTTCGCAGAAGCAACACTTCAGTAATCGAATTCTACAAGCATCTTGGATTCAAAGAGGATGACGTAGTCAGCTTAGGCATGAGACTGAAATAGACAGTTACCGCGCTTCAGGAAGCAGAAAAGGGTGCCTCGGAGCAATTATGGTAGAGTCGTATAGGTTAGAGCCCACGTTTGAACCCTCTCCTCAGGAAACACAGGAAAAAGCGTTTCAATTGGTTTTGAAGCAAAGCCGTTCAGTGTCTGATATGTTGGTTACTTTCTTGGAGACCCAAGACCCATCGCTCGCGAGCGATTGAAAAGACTGGTTGAGGGCTTGAAGAGTAGAAAGGTGTTGAGCAATGAGCAAGAAGGTTGTGATTGTTCTTCTGTCAAGTGCGATAGGGCTTCTAATGGTTTCCATACCCACTTGACTTCTTCTGTTATTCAAGGATGTCTGGTTTGAGAGTGTGAAACGTGGAAGCCCACTATTTATGATTGGAATTGTTGGGTTAGTCTTGCTTGCAACGTCGCTCGTTGCCTTCTTCAAGACTTACAAACAAAGAGAAAGGTCATTGTGGCGACTTGCCGAAAAAGTGGTGGTCCTGTTTGCTTTAGCCTTTGGTTATGGATTCGATCATTTTGGCTTCCGGAGAAACGAATGAACAAATCCTACATCCTGTGGCATGGCTACTGTCTGCCGTAGCTGGTGTTCTGATAATCGCGGTCTTCTAAGCTATACTGAACGCAACATAAAGAGAGGAGAAAGTGTTAAGCCATGAGTGATGACAGAGAATCTGTTGAGGTATTTTCAATCAGGAGATGCCCGATGTGTGTGGGAGCGCTTGAAGGAGGCTTGCTAGACGCACCTAGAGGTTTAGATTTGTATGCACACATGTGTGCAGAGACATTGGTGTCTCCATGGCACTGGAAAATGCCGGGGCTTCAAGCATTAAGGTGCAGGAATTGCGAACTCGTCATCTTCCTTTATGGAAGGAACCAAGGTATGAATGAGAAGCCAGATTCAGGCAAAGCTTGGCATCGAGTGGCAAGGTATGCCATAGTCACAGCAGTCATTCAAACGCTCCTTGGAATAATGCTTTACTCAACGATGTACGGGCGAGGGCCAATATCCTTGCTTTTTCTCATACCAATGGTCAACATTGCTTATCCATGGTTAATGCAAAATGCTGTTAGCTTTCAGCTATGGCCGGCAGCCATTGTGATCGGCACCTTCTTTTTGTTCATTGTGATCCTTGTGATTGGGGAAACTGCAAATTGGCTAAGAAAGCAGGTTTTTGGAAGTGAAAGGAGGCACAAAAGCCATGAATGAAAAAAAACCTTTGAAAGATGTTGAGCTGAGGCTCATTTCCGAGCTTATGAAGAACAGTCGGAGAAGCGACAGGGATTTGGCAAAAGCAGTTGGTGTTTCTCAACCAACAGTAAGCAGGACTTTGAAGAAGCTGGAGAAGGAAGGTTACATCAAGGAGTACACGATGATACCTGATTTCAGCAAGCTAGGTTACGAGATCATGGGAATTACGTCTATTCACGTGCATGAACAGCCCTACAAGGAAGGATTCAAGGAGATCAAAAGGATGACGGCTGAAATCGAAAAGAGCAATCCTCATGCGTCTTTGATGGCTGTGAGCGGCTTGGATCACAATAAGAATAGGGTTTTCATAACGTTCTACGAAAACTATGAAGCTTTTGGGAAAGCCATGAACTTGACAAGGCGACTTCCCTTTGCCGACGTTGAAAGCATTGAAAGCTTTCTAGTCAACTTGAAAGACGAAACAAACTATCGGCTGCTAAGCATGTCTGCAATAGCCCGGCACATTCTGAAAAAGAGCCAGGAGAAGTCAAAATGAACTACATTAACAGAAATCACTCGAGTGAAAGTGAACAGAGTACTCGAGTAAAAGCGAAGCCTTGGAAGAAAACGATAGGCATAACCCTCTCCCGAAATCTGATTGAAAAAGGCAAGAATCTATGAGCTAAACATAAGCAGAATCACAGAAAGCGCTTTACTCAGCATTCTAGACTTTTTCGAAACAAAAAACAGCGAAACAAGCTTTCTTGGTGAAGCTTCTTTCAGCAAAGAAGGTTCTTTGGTGGGGTCGCTGGGATTTGAACCCAAGACAAGTGGAGATATCTCCACTCCCGCAATTCCCCCCTTTTCTATTTTGTCACATAACTGGAATTATCTGGTCATAGAAAGTTATGCGAAATCAACAATTTGGCAAGATCTTTTGGCGGTACGAGAATAATCAAGTGAGGATTTTCCACAGTTCTTGCGTACTCGTCAAGGCTTGTAATGAGTCCATAAGTTGGATCCTTTGCAGTTGCCAAAATCACATAGTCTGGTCCCTAACCAATGAGAGGTAATGGGATAAAGGTCGTTGGAATTGCATTCTGTCTCTGCAAGAGGCTGGCTAGGCCTTTTCAGGTAACGCGAAATGTTTCCATCTTTCAAACCCTTCAGTCTTGACTGACTCGAAATTGCACATCGATTCTCCTCATTTGTCCATGTTTGAGTTGGTAAACTATTTAAATTAGTTTACCTAATTTAGTAATATAATTTCATCCGTTTACCGGTGATTCCTATGCGAAAAGAGATGCCTGAATGGCTCAAGAAACACTACAACAGGCTCTGGGCTAGATATAGACATCAAGAGTTCACGTTCAAGGACGCGACGAAAGGATTGGGCGTCAGCAGAGCAATGACCATCAAGACGCTATGGGAGCTGGAACAGAGAGGATTTGTGAACAAGGAGAGAAGCGAAGTTGACTACAGGGCAAGGGTCTACCGGCTGATCTCACCAGAGGACATCAGCTTTGCCACAGGACTCTATTCGCTTGTTGAAAAAGAAAGGCTTGAAAAGCAGAGCCTGACCGAAAAGCTCGCCTTCATAGACGATAGGCTACCTTATATGCTGACAGGTAGCTATGCCGCATACCGCTACCACCGCTACCTCAACCCGACAAAAGTCTTCGAGATAAAGACCAAACCACAAGATGAAGGCAAATGGATAGCTTTCCTGACCGATGCAAGAACACGAGTGTTCATCGGCGAGATAATAGAGACAAGGAAAATCAGCAACTATGCCAAGCTCCTCCATTCTGCCGTGCCAATCGACTCGGCAAGAACCAAGACGGAAGAAGGATATTACATAGAAAAACTCGAGTTTCTCTTCATGGGCCTCTTGAAGAGACAGACTCAGACAAGCATAATGGAAGCAACCGCGATCATTGTTCAGAACAAGGATAGGCTGAAATGGAACGGCAAGGATGGTGTCATAAACTTGGCACGCGACTTAGGCCTTTCAAGAAGATTGGGATTCCTGTTAGATGCAATTAATTACGAAGCCCACGTTCCGGTAGTCAACCACGACATCATTCGGAGAATAGAGAAAGACGTGAAAGGGAAAAGCGATGAGGTATTCCCTGGCGATGCGATCTTTCAGTCTAGGTTCCGAGATCTGAGAAACAAACTGGCTCACGAGGCGCTACTCACAAGAGATGAAATGAAGGAGTTCAAAAAGATGAAAGAGAGATTCGAAGGCTATAGGGCACTGAGTGAAAAATGGGGCTTTGAAGTAGTATTACCGAGAGAGATTATCCAAAAAATACTAGAGGATTTGGGTGCCAAATTTGGAAAAAAATAAGGCAAGCAGGATAGAGGAGATCAGCCTGAAGGACCTTGCCAGAATAAACCTGGAAGCTCGCAAGTTCAAAATCGACCTTGCGATAATCGGTGGCTACGCCGCACGGGCCTTCACCCAGGAAAGGAGCTGGAGGTTCACTAAAGACATTGATTTCATCACGACAAAAAGCAACCTAACCGCTCTTCGCGGCGTCTTTGAGCTGCTGAAATACGCTTATGAGAAAACGGATTTCGGAGTCAAAGGGAGCAAGAGGATCGACAAGGAATCCGTCGAACTTCACATCTCGGTAGACAAGGTGATCGACTGGAGTACAGGCCTGGAGTATGCCTTGCCAAAGGATGTCTTCTCAAAATCAACAGAGATGGAGATAAAGCCATTTTCCGAAGAGAACAAGAAAATGGAAGTCAACTCTAAAGTGGCGCCGATCGAAGACGCCTTGATAATGAAGTTGATGACTGAGAGGACAAGGGATCATTTTGATGCGATAGCAATGATCCTCGACTCATTTGAGAGACTGGACAAATGGAGATTCTGGGCGAACTGCACAAACTCAAGGTTGGAGCAGCACACAAAGAAAAGGCTTCTGTCCTTTCTAGCAGACATAAAGAAAGGGCTTACCAGGAAAATCTGGAAGGAGTTCACTGGCAGAGAATTCATCAGGGAACAAGAAGTCACATTGAAGAGGAGAATCAACGAACTACTTGAAGAATGATTAGAATCCATTAAGGGCCACGACATTGGTAAGGAACTGTGGAATATGCCAAAGCCAAGGATATACTGCATGTCATGAAGACGCTTGGACATCGGAATATCCAGAACACGCTCCTGTATACGCAGCTTGTGAACTTTTGAAACAACGACTTCCATTCAGCAACTGCAAGAAGCGTTGAGGAAGCACAGAAACTCGTGGAAGCAGGCTTCGAGTTCGTTTGCGATTTTGACGGAGTCAAACTTTTCAGGAAACGCAAGTAGCCGGATGGGGCCTGTATTATCGTGGTTGGTTCAAATAGGTCAAAGCCCACGTTTGAACCCACGGGTGGCTATGTCTCCCGTATTCCCGTTTAACAGGTATCTCCAAGAATGACGTGGTCACAGTTAGCTAAAAAGAGTGATGGAAGGGTCTTCTATTGCTCCTTTCTCACTCCTTGCCTTGCTACTACGTCTGTGGATGGAGTTCTTTTCAACCAAGATACTATTCTGTCTGCCAATTGACTCCTGACATTCGT
>Ga0299915_10002573_pt1 | contig 13197 bp, 12 predicted proteins | sample RVTome_13_FD_200263 | JGI IMG/M metagenome (GOLD analysis project Ga0299915, IMG submission 200263) | Soil microbial communities from uranium-contaminated site in the Upper Colorado River Basin, Wyoming, United States - RVT92D227 (version 2) ...
TATAGGCGGCGGGGAAGTTGGATGTGAAACTGCTCTGTGGTTTAGAAGGAAAGGTAACAATGTAACTATTTTAGAAATCCTTCCAGAGCTAATGTCGCTTGAAGAAATGAAATATCATACGATGGTCCTTGAACGGATGCTTAAGGAAGAAGGGGTAAATATTTTTACAGGTTCTAAAGTAATTGAGATAGGGAAAAAAAGTATCAAATATAGAGATAATACCGGTAAGGCAATAAAGCTACCAGCCGATATTGTAGTCTACTCTATTGGTTTTCGGGTTCCTGTAGAGATGATTGATAAATTCAAGGGATCATGTAGTGAGTTTTACATAATAGGTGATGCGAATCAGCCTCACAAGATAAGGGAAGCAGTCCATGATGGCGATAGAGTTGGAAGATTGATTTAATAGTTTAGTTAAAAATTAATTGGTCATTTGCCAAGGTTTTCAATATTGGAGCATAAAATGAGGGAACTAACATCGAGTGAAAGAGTATATGCCGCAGTAAACCATAAAGAGGCAGATCGGATACCAATATGTTTTGGAGGAAACAGTGCAACAGTAATTGAAGAAGTTCCCCCAAACGGTATGGCAGCAACAAAACTTTATAGGGAGATTGGCATTGATGATGCTGAACCAAAATATTCTCTTGTAGGAAACATCGTTGGAGCTCCAGACGATAGAGTCATAGAAAGGTTGCATTCTGATTTTCATTATCTTTATTCAAATTCACCTGCCGACACAATTCCGGTAGACAAAAATACAAAAATATACCCTTTCAGTTTTGGCCTGAGAATAAAAAGTATGGGCGGAAATGACATGATTGATTTTACAGATCCACCCATGAAGAATATTACCACTGAAGAAGATATGCTAAAATATCCATATTGGCCTGCACTTGACGTCAACATAATGGATGGTGTTTTGGAAAAAGCAAAATTTTTGCATGAAGAAACAGGCTATTTTATCTGTGCAGATTATCCTTTTGCTTATTATCCTAATAATGGATATGGATTTAACAGCGGGATGGATAAATATTTTATGGATATGGTGGCAAATCCCCGGCTTTATCACAAGATTGCGGACAAGTTTCTTGAAACAAGCCTTGCTTACCTGGAGCAGTTCTACAGCCAGGTTGGTCAATATGTGGATTGTGCCATGGTATATGATGACCTGGGGAATCAGCAATCAACGCTGGTTTCCAGGGATTTATATCGCAAAAGGATTAAACCATATCAGGCCGAAATAATAAGAAATATAAGAAAATATTTACGTCCTGAAGCCAAGATAATGATACATTCATGCGGGGCTGTTTTTGACTTTATCCCCGATTTAATTGAGCTTGGTGTACAAATTCTAAATCCCTTGCAGCCTCTTGCAAAGAATATGGAACCCTGGAGGCTGAAAAAAGAATTTGGCAAAGACCTGGCATTTTTAGGAGGCCACGATACGCAACTGCTGCTTCCCAGTGGAACAGTTGCTGAAAATATTGAAGGTGTGAAAAAGTTAATAAGAGAATATGCTGCCGGGGGTGGTTACATTTTTGCGGCAAGCATTAACATTCAGTCTGATACTCCACCTGAAAATATAATTGCCGCTTTTGATGCTGCATTGGAATTTGGTAAATATCCAATTGCAGTTGATTCAGACAGCCAGGATTATGTGGGCTATATCAAAAACTTGAAGCTTGGAAGCAGGGAAAAGAAATCAGTTCTTTTATAAGACTATTTTAAAAAAATTAAGAACAGGAGATTGGCTAAATGTATGATTTATATAAGAAAGCGGATTACAGGCAAATAATAACTATTAAATGCCCGGCTGGCATGGCTCAGGATGAATTTAAAAAATGGTGGTTTGCCAGGACTGAAAGAGTAAAAAAGCTTTCCGGCTTAAAATGGTATACATTATGCTTTCCTCTAGACTGCTCTCCTTTTGGGGAGCCTGCATTTGATGGATATGAAGAAATGTGGTTTGGAAGCCTTGATGATTTAAATAATGCTTATGAAAGTATGCTCATGAAAACCGAAATGAAAGATATATCAGACAGAGGTCTGGACGCTCCTGAATTGTTCCAGGCAGGATGGCTTGAAGAAAATATTGTTACACTGAAAGGATATGATTCAATTCCTACCAGGCAAAATATGATAAGGCTGACAGGTATTTGCAAACTGCCGCCGAGCATGACAAAGAAGGATCTTAAAGACTGGTTTTACCAGCATGCTGCACGTGTTATTGATAAAGACGGCTTTATGCTTATTCCCGGCATAAGATGGTATACACACTGTTTTGCAATTGATTCACCTTTTGAAACCCCAAAAATAGATGGATGTGCAGAAAACTGGTGGGAAACTCTTTCTGAAATTAAAGAAGATTTTGAAGGTGAAATTATGCAATCACAACTTGATGACAGGGAAGAGAATATCGATATCGTAGACCCTTCTTATTTTCAGGGTGTATGGGCCGAAGAATTTATAATTGATATAAAAAATAAATAATCATATAAATAAAAAAATATTTTAAAAATTTCAAAATTACAGCTGTGAAATTATTGATAAAAAATACTGTAATTTTAATAAAATTAATTTATAATGTATTGTCAAATTAAAAACATAAGAAAGGAGAGAAAAATGAGAAAATCTTTGTTGCTTGCACTCATAGCGCTTATGGCAATTACAATGGTAGCAACATTCTCACTGGCTGGATGTAAAAAAGAAACTGCTGAAACCACAGCAGCAGCTACTACTGCAGCTGAAACCACGGTTGCAGAAACCGCAGTTGAAACCACCACAGAGGACATGACTGCCATAGATCCAAAGATTGTAGAATTCAGGCAGGGACTTGATAAGTACAGAACAACCAATTCTGATTTTAAAGGACCTGGAGGCCAGACACCAACATGGGATACTGAGCTGGTACTGACCAAGGCAGAAGTTGCAAAAATTCAGGAAAACAAACATACGGCAGCTCTGGCACGACATGGATCACAGGGTGAATACACGGAAGCTCTTTATGGAGGCTGTATTGACTATTTGAAGTATTTGGGTTTCGAAATTACTGCCGATACTTCAGCAGAATTTGATGATGCCAAACTGAAAAGCAATGTTGAGACTATTATGGCTACAAAACCTGATGTAATTATTGGATTTCCGCAAAATACGGTTACAGCAGCAGAAATATTCAGGCCGGCAGTTGATGCAGGAATAAAACTTGTATTTGTATCAAATCAACCAGACAAGTTCGTTCATAATACAGATTATGTTGGAATTTCAACATCTCAGCCCTTCGATCAGGGAGTATTCATGGCAGACGCAATTGGTAAATCAGGCGCAAAGAATGTAGGTTTCATATTCTTTAACGCAGATTTCTACATTGTAAACTTGATTGATAAGGCAGTCGAGGACACGCTAAAAGCAAATTATCCTGACGTAAAGATTGTTAGCAAAGAAGGATTTGCTGATCCAGCTAAAATCGGTGAGGTTGCTGCAGCAATGCTACAAAAGAATCCTGAAATCGATGTATTCTATACACCATTTTCCGGCCTTCCCATAGCTTCAGCTTGCGTGGATGCAGGAAGAAAAGATATAAAGGTTGTTACAGAAGGATTAGATGTACCGTACATGGTTAATATGCTTTCAGGTGGTAACATATATGCAATTGTTACAGACTCAACCTATAATATCGGCGTGAATATGGCAATCATGGCAGGTTATGGAGTTTTAGGTAAGGAAGCACCGGATTATCTTATTACTCCAAGCGCAACGGTTACCAAGGATAATGTTGAGGAATTGTGGAATTTTGCATTCAGGATCGTTCCGTTACCTGATGAAATCAAGAGTCTACTTAAGTAATAATCCTATATTTCCTAATATAGAGAATATAGAAAAGTTATACTGAATTTGAGGTAGGGTAATTTGTTTAACCAATTTATTTTGATTATTTGTAAATTTAAACAATATCAATATTTGGCTAAATAAGTTACCCTACGATTTTTTAAAAGAATAAATATGTTATTTAACATTGATTGATAAGGACAAAAAATGAATAACAACAATGATACTATTCTAGAGATGGTCAATATCAACAAAGACTTTAACGGTGTGCAAGTGCTTGAAGGTATAAATTTTGACCTGAAAAGAGGCGAAGTGCATGCGATCATTGGACAGAATGGCGCCGGCAAGTCAGTACTCATGAAAATATTGAGCGGGGTTTATACAAGAAGCAGCGGTAAGATAATAATAGATGGCAAAGAGGTCAACTATAACACTCCTATGGAAGCAAGAAAAAAAGGCATTGGAATGATTTTCCAGGAATTCAGTCTTATTCCAACCATGACTGTTGCCAGAAATATTTTCTTAAATAGAGAGCCAAAAAGGGGAATATTTATCAAAGATGGGGAAATGATAAAAGATTCGAAGCAAACACTAGAAGATCTGGGAGTCGATATCAGTCCAAAGAAAATTTTAAAAGATCTTTCAGTTTCACATAAGCAGCTGGTAGAAATTGCAAAAGTAGTTTCCCAGGACAGGAAAATAATTGTTATGGATGAACCAACTGCATCTCTTGCACAAGCTGAAGTTTTAATTTTAAATAAGGTTATTAGAAAATTAAAAGAAAAAGGCATTTCAATTATTTACATTACCCACCATTTAAGGGAAATATTTGAAATTTGCGATAGGGTCACCGTGCTTCGAGATGGCAAGAAAATACTTACAGATAATATTAGCAGTACAGACATGTCTCAGATAATTGAAGCAATGCTTGGCAAGAAAATTAAGGAAATTATTAAGTTCCAGACTGAAAAACCTGTAAAAAGATCAGGGGTAGCCATGCTTGAAATCAAGGATCTGGACCTGGGTGGGAAAGAAAAAGTATCTTTCAAGCTATGGCCCGGAGAAGTTCTGGGATTTGCAGGTCTTATGGGAGCGGGCCAGAACAAGCTTGTAAAAGCGATTTTTGGAATTCATCATGAGCTGCCCAAAGAGATGTTTATAAAAGACAAGAAAATAAACATAAAAAAACCTGAAGACGCCTTAAAATATAGAGTGACTATGGTTCCGGAAGATCGTCAGGCGCAAGGACTGGTTGTTGATGCCACGATAAAGGCAAACGTTATAATGTCAATTCTTGACAGAATAAAAGGTGCTCTCTTTTTAAATGAAAGGAAAGCAAACGACACAGCAAAGAAATATGTTGAGGATTTGAATATAGTAACAACTACTATCTTTAAAAAGGTTAAGTTACTTTCAGGTGGTAATCAGCAAAAAGTAGTTATATCAAAAAATCTTGCCGCAGATCCTGACATCATGATACTGAATGACCCTAATTTTGGTGTTGATATTGGTTCAAAGCAGGAAATTATGCAGCTTATAAGAAAATTCGGAGATAGCGGTAAAAGCGCAATATTTATTTCTTCAGAATTCGAAGAACTTGCAAGAGTCTGTGATAGAGTCTTTGTTATGAAAGGTGGCTCCATAGTAAATGAATTTGTAAGAGATGCAGGACCTGAACTTTCAGAAGAACTATTGGTTCATGCAGCTCAGTAATTATTTCTAAAGCAATATTAATTGCTGTACTATTAACAAATTGACATTATCAATATTAAAGAAATTAGATCAAAAAGGAGAAAGAGGTAATGGGTGATTCTAAACAATTAGCAGCAAGGGGGAAAGGTGTAGTCGCTACCAGGATAAGGGAAAACGCCATTTATTTTATCGTGGTGGGTATATTTATTATATTTGCAATATTTTTAAGAGATAAAGGGTTTCTGTCTGCTGTAAATATAATGAATATATTCAGGCAAACAGCGATGATATCAGTAATGGCGGTTGGCTTTACATTTTTATTGGCAAGCGGCGAATTCGATCTTTCTGTCGGTTCAACTGTTGCGCTGTGTGCGCTTATTGGAGCCTTAACACTCCAGAGATTCGGGATAGCTGCAGCAATTGTTGCTGCCCTTGTTACCGGAGCTTTTGTAGGGGTTATCAATGGCGCTTTGGTAGTAAAAGTAAAAATGCCTTCATTTCTTGCAACTATTGCAACTTCAGGAATTATTTTTGGTTTTGCAAGATGGATTACACATCTTCAGGCAGTTCCGGTAACCAATCCAAAATTTACATATGTGTTCGGTGCAGGAAATATTGGCCCAATATCTACCTTGTTTATATGGACGATAGTTGTTGTTGCAATCGGTCATGTAATTATGGCAAATACTTCTTTTGGTAGAAAAGTTTTAGCTGCAGGTGGCAATAAGATTGCTGCAACATTTTCTGGAATTAATGTTAACAATGTAAAATGGCTCTTGTTTATTGCCATGGGCATGATTGCAGCTCTGGCCGGGCTTCTCTATACAGGAAGATTGAATGCAGCAAGATATACGTATGGTGAAGCGGACCTGTTTACAATTGTTGCCGCTGTGGTTATTGGTGGAAACAGCATTTACGGTGGAAAAGGTACAGTAATTGGAGCTTTAATTGGTTCCATAATACTTGGCATGATAAACAATGGCTTGATTCTTTTTGGGTTTAGCGTTGATCAGCAGATTATATTCAGGGGCCTTATTATCCTGGTTGCTGTTGCGTTAAGTCCTAAGGATTGATACTGAATTAAAATCACCGCAAATATTTTTAGTTTTGCAATACTAAATTATATTAAAATCAAAATAATAAGGTGGTGCTATGAAAATAATTGATATAACTGGACCAATAAAGGAAGGAATGTGGGATTTTGGATTTCCTGGTGGACAGTTTAAGTTAAAACAACTTAATTATGACTTCATGGGTGAAGAATATAGGCATGAGGGTTTGGAAGGCCTGGTCGGAAGTACTGGAACATTTATGGAGACAGGTGCAACAGCGCTAGGATATGACAAGGCAATTTCCACTGAAAAAATACCGCTTGAGAAGCTTGTGAATATCGATGCTTATGTTCTCCAGATACCACTTGAGACCTTAAAAGAAAAGGATGGCAGAAAATACGTATCCCTGGAAGATATAAAAAAGGCTGAAAAAGATAAAATTCCTGATAGCGCAGGTATTTTAATTAGCACAGGATATGATAAATTCTGGTTTGACAGGGAAAACTACCTGGCTAAATCGCCATTTTTTAAAAAAGATACCTTTGACTATATGCTTGACAAAAGCCCTCTGCTGATTAGCAGTGATTTTGCAAGCTGGGAAAACATACTTGACCTTGAAGGTTTTTTACCCAGGCTTTACAGGTCGGGTGTGGTCGTTCTTGTCGGAACTGTCAATCTTACAAAAATAAAAAGCTATAAGGTTAAATTAATAGCCTTGCCGATTAATGTTGTAGGTGTTTGTATGTGTCCTGCCAGAGCAGTTGTAATAGAAGAATAAAAGCTATACTTGAAAATAAAAATATAAGCATCTTATATTATAAAAACGGGTGTAATATCAAGGGAGGGTTTAAATGGTAAGAAAAGCAGGAGCTAAGCTTACAAGTAAAGGTGCAGTAAAATGGGGCCTTATTGGTTCGGGAGATTTTGCGCAGCTTTATGCTAAAATATTTAACGGTCTTCCAAATGTGGACCTTGTTTCTATCTCTTCAAGAACTGAAGAAAATGCCAAAAAAGCTGCTGAGGAATATGGAATTCCTAAATGGTATACAAGCTATGAAGAGCAGATAAACAGTGACGGATTAGAAGCGGTGGCAATTGTCAACAATGAGCTTTATCACCGGGATCCTGTAATCTCAGCTCTAAATGCAGGTAAACATGTAGTGGTTGAAAAACCTATCGCACCATCATTAAAGGAAGCTGATGAAATGATCGAAGCTTCAAAGAAAACAGATAAGCTTTTTTTAGTTGCACATATTCTTCCATTCCACACTAATTATGCCATGGCCAAAGTAGAAATAGATAACGGTGCTGTTGGCGAGATATGCTCTATATATGCAAGAAGAAATGCTCCGAGCATGTGGGGAGTCGAGGTTCAAAAGCGTTCTTCAGCGATTTATGACGAGATGATACACGATATGGAATGTATTTTATGGTTTACAGGAAACAAATATCGTGTAAAAAAAGTCTACACGCAGACAAAAAATGTCAGAGGTTTGCTCAAGCCAGATATTTGCTGGTCTATGTTTACTTTTGAAAATGGAATGATTGTTGTCCAGGAAGCAAATTGGTTCCTGCCTGACAACACGCCTTACAGGTCTGCAATGGACTCAAGAATGGAAATACATGGCTCAAAGGGCATGATTTATATTGACTTGGGCTCACAGGGACTTGCTGTTAATGATACGGAAGGCTGGCGTACGCCTGACACTACCTGGTGGCCTGATAAGCTTGGAAGGACTGAAGGAGCTCTAGGGGACGAAATAAGGTATTTTGCAGATTGGATAATGATGGGTGAAGCTCCTCAGGAAGTTGGTGATCCCAAGAGGGCAAGAGATGCTCTTGAAATTGTGCTGGCTGCTGAAAAATCTGCAGAAACTGGCAAGATAATAGAATTGTAAATTTAAAGAGGAGTTTTAATGGGAAACAATACTTACAGAAGGGTTAAATTTGGATTAATTGGCGCAGGAGATTTTGGGCTTATTTATGCCCATATACTAAAACAGCTTCCTAATGTGGAACTGGTTTCAGTTTTTTCAGCAGATGAAAAAAGCGCTAAAAAGGCAGCAGACCTATATGGTATTCCTAAATGGTATACTGATTTTAACGAACAACTTAATAATGACGACATTGAAGCTGTTGCAATTGTAACAGCCGAACCTTTCCATTACGAACCAATGGTTGCAGCTGCAAAAGCAAAAAAACATGTTATTATTGAAAAGCCTATTGCACCCACGCTTGAAGAAGCAGAGGGAATGATAAAAGCTGCTAAAGATAATGGAATCATATTTGCAGTTGCACATATTCTTCCTTTCCATACACATTATGCTATGGCAAAAGCAGAAATTGACAGGGGCAACATTGGCCAGATTGTTTCAATGTATGCAAGACGAAACGCAGCTTCTTTCTGGGGTGTAAAACTTCAGGACCATTCTTCAGCTATTTATGACGAAATGATCCATGACATGGATTGCATGCTCTGGTATACTGGATGGAAAGTTAAGAAAGTCTATGCACAAACCAAGAATGTGAGAGGAATGAAAAAGCCTGATGTTTGCTGGGCGACATTCACTTTTGAAAATGGTTCAATTGCAGTACTTGAAGCGAACTGGTACCTGCCTGCAAATACTCCCTACCTTATTGATGCTCAGATGGAAATACATGGAACTGAGGGCATGATATATATAGATTTATCCGATCAGGGGCTCAGGGTAAATACAAAAAATGGATGGAAATTCCCGGATACAAGCTGGTGGCCCGAGAAACTTGGAAGAGTTGAGGGAGCTCTGGGTGATGAACTGAGGTACCTTGTTGATGGTATAATGCTCGGAAAGCTTCCCGAAGGTGTTGCAGATCCCGTGAGAGCTAAATATGCCCTTGAAATTGTGCTTGCTGCTGAAAAATCTGCAGAAACAGGTAAGGTTGTTGAGTTATTCTAAATATAAAAATTGTTTATAGTAGGAGAAAAAATGAAAGTAATAGATATTTCAGGTCCAATATATACAGGGATGTGGAGTTATGCCGATTATTACCCTAAGTTTGAATTATCTTCAGTGGAATTTGAATTTGGAGGTGAAAAATATTCAGTAGAAGTATATAAAGGGATGCATTCCCAATCAGGAACATATATGGAAACACCTGCAATATATTCTGGTGCTGAAGGACATCCTGCGTTAAACGATATTCCAATAGAAAAATTCTTTATGATTGATGCTTATGTGCTTCAGGTTCCTCAAGAAGGTCTTCAAGTTAAGGATGGAAGGCCATATATAACAGTCGAGCAAATAAAAGCTGCCGAAAAGAGTCCTATTCCTCAAGGTGCTGCAATACTTGTAAGTTCAGGTTATGGAAAGAACTGGGATGCTAAAGACTATATAGAAAAAGGATGGTTTTTTAAAAAAGATGCCCTGGATTACATAACAGATAAAAAACCTTTCCTTCTTGGCGGCGATTCTCCATCATGGGAAAATGCAGTGAATCCTGAGGGAGCTTTCGAAAGATTTTATAAGTCGGGTAGTTTGCTGCTTGCTCCATGCGTGAACCTTGAAAAAGTCAGCAAATTCAAAGTAAAAATGACAGTCTTGCCATTAAAAGTTATGAAATCTGCAGTTTGTCCGGTAAGGGCTTTGGTTGTGGAGGAATAGCTTAAAAATTATTTTTAAAATTGTTAATTTTATAATTAAAATAAACTTTTTAAAAACTAAAAAGGAGGTGAAATCTTTATAGTTTTTAAATAGTTAAAAAAAATTAAAAACTTAAAGGAGAAAAGATGAAAAAATTATTTTTATCATTAGTTATCGCAGTTATGGTAATCACGATGCTGTTAACTTTTTCAGTTATCGGCTGTAAAAAGGAAACAGTAGAAACTACGGCCGCTGCAGAAACTACAGCAGCTCCCGCAACAACAGCCGCTGCCGAAACTACAGCTGCTGCCGAAACAACAGCCGCATCTACAGAGCCAGATCCATGGATATTGGAAATGAGAGCCGGCTTAGATCAGTTCAGGGGCGAAATTAATTATAAAGGAGAATACGGTGCAACACCTACCTGGGACACAGAGCTTTTTCTTACTCTTGCAGAGGTTGAGCAAGTCAAAAAAGGTAATGCAGAAGGCAAAAAATGGAAAGTTGGTTATGTTATGGATGCTTCAGCAGGCGACCATACAAATTCACTTCTAAAGGGTATGAAAGACGTTCTTGATCATCTGGGAATAGAACTAATTGGTACTGTAGACCCGCAGTTTGATCCTGCAAAAGAGCGTGCAGGCGTTGAAAACTTCCTTGTAGCAGGCGCTGATATAATCATCGGTGCTCCCATAGATGCAACTGCTTCTGGAGAATCATTCAGGCCCGTAATTGATGCGGGTAAAAAATTTGTTATATGGTCAAATATTCCAAAAGGTTATGAATACGGAAAAGATTATGTTGGAGTTTCAAGCGCAATGGCCCAGGATTTAGGCGTGTTTACGGTTGACATCATGAAAAAAGATGTTGCAGAGAAAACTGAGGTCGCATACCTTTATTTTGACCAATCATTCTGGGTAGTAAACCTGATTGATACTATGGTTAAAGAAGCACTTGCAGCCGAACCGAATTTTGAAGTTGTAGAAGAACTTGGATATGGTAAAGAAGCTGATGCAACTGATTTAATGACAGCAGCGCTTTCAAGACATCCAAATATTACCAGAGTTTATGGCGGATGGAATGTAGTTGCTCAATTTGCAGCTGATGGAGTAAAATCCTTAGGCAGAGATGATGTTAAAATTGCTACATTTGGTGTTGATGAACCAACCCTTATAAGCATTTTACAAGGCGGCAACATTTTTGGTACGGTTTCTGATGACCCATATCATCTTGGTGCAAACCTTGCACTGCTTGCAGGCTATGCAGCAATAGGTAAGCAGGCTCCTGAGTTTACGATTACTCCTGCTATTCCTGTAACTGTTGATAATTTAGAGGAAGCATGGGACATTACGCAGAAAACACCTCTGCCTGAAAGTGTAAAAGAAGTTTTGGCTAAATAGTCTTGCTAAAAAATAGTTAAAGAAGACTGTGGGGATGTTTTAAAAAGTAATTAAAGCTAATATCTTTTAATTGGTTAGATTCTATTATGTTTATAAAGAGATATTAAAGGATAATGGGGCAGGATAATTCATAGTGAGATATTATGGTTAAATTTATCCTGCCCTGTATTTTTGAGATGAAACTTCTGAGGAGAACTTTTAATGAACAAATCGCTTGAGGAAATTGAAAGATTTAAAAAAGAAAATAAGAAACTTAAAGACGAACTTGAAGGTTTGAAAGAAACAGTTGCTGTTTATCTCGGTTCTTTAATCAGGGAGGTAGTACAGGCATTTGGTGATAAAGGCCGTGAGCTTGTCAAAGAAGCCGCAAGAAAAGGCGGGCTTTGGCAGGGGCAAAAATATATAAAGGAAAAAAATATTCAAAAGAGAGGAACTGCAGCGGCTGCAGAGTTATTCCAGGACATGAGCGACGTTGAGCTTTTCAAGGTAAAAACTGAAGTAATATCTGATAAAAAATTTACGATAACTACAAGTGTATGTCCTTATATAAAAATTTGGAAAGAAATGGGATTAGCACAGGATGTCCCTGATTTTTGTATTTTAGCAACTTATTATGATCTTGGGTTATGTCAGGCATTTAACCCGGACTTAAAGATTAATTTGCCGGTTGATATGCTTAGAGGTTGCGACCATTGTGTTTATGAATTTGTTGAAGATTAGTTTTTATATGAGCAGAGATTTCTTGGAAACTTCATAGTAGTGCTGGTAATAGTTATTTATTTAAAGTTATTTATAAAAAAGGAGAATAAAATTTTAAAAGATCATTTAAAGCAGATTTATGATGCTGTTACGTCCTACGATATCGATCTGGTAAAAAAGCTGGTAACAGAAGCCCTTGATGCAGGTGAAAATCCAATAGAGATAATGAATGATGGTCTTTCTAAAGCCATTATTGAGATTGGTGACAAGTTTGGCAAAGAGGAAATCTTTCTTGTTGAGCTTATGATTGCAGCAGATGCGTGCATGGCAGGCGTGGAACTTGTTAAGAAGAATATTCTTGATAATAAAGTAGATGCAGGCAAGCCAAAAGGCGTGATTGTTATTGGAACTGTCGAGGGTGATATTCATAATATCGGAAAAGATATCGTAAAAACACTTCTTGAAACCTCAGGGTTTGAAGTCCATGATATAGGGGTTGACCAGCCTGCAGAAAATTTTGTTAAAAAAGCCATGGAATCTGGCGCGAAAATAATAGCATCATCGGCTTTGTTGACAACAACCAGTCCGCATCAGAAGCAGATAGAAGAAAAATTAAAAGAAGCTGGTATACGCAGCAATATTAAGACAATAATTGGGGGAGCAGCCACAAGCTCTGAGTGGGCTAAGGAGGTTGGTTCTGATTTTTATGCATCAACTGCAACTGAAGGTGTTAGCATTATAAAGAAATATTTTGAAGGAGTACAAAATGAAAGCTAGCCTAAAAGTTTTAAGTAAAGACGATCTGGATAGAATTTACCAGACAGCGCTTGATATTTTAAACAATATCGGTGTAAACATAGAAGATGATGAAATAATTAATCTTCTTAAGAGGAATGGATGCAAGAT
>Ga0299915_10002575_pt1 | contig 13190 bp, 11 predicted proteins | sample RVTome_13_FD_200263 | JGI IMG/M metagenome (GOLD analysis project Ga0299915, IMG submission 200263) | Soil microbial communities from uranium-contaminated site in the Upper Colorado River Basin, Wyoming, United States - RVT92D227 (version 2) ...
TTGCGATCACTTCTACACCCTTGTCAATCTGAGCGGAGGTGATCACTATCGCCGGGAGAAGCCGCAAAATCGAATCCCCCACGGTGTTTATCAACACACCTTTTTCCAGGCAGGCCTTTTTCACGCCCTTGGCAATGGGAGAAGCCAATTCAACACCGATCATCAATCCTCTGCCGCGTATCTCTTTTATCAAAGGCTGCCCGGCCTGCAATTTGCGCAGTTTCTCGATGAAATAGTCGCCCATCTTCCGGGCATTTTCGATAAGCCTTTCTTCTTTCAGAGCCGTGATGGCTGCGACCGCGGCGGCCGCGGTCAGCGCAGAACCGCCGAAGGTCGTGGCATGATCCGGAAAGGTGAAAGAAGAGGCGGCCGGCTCCCGCGCCAGCATCGCTCCAATCGGCACGCCCCCGGCCAAACCTTTCGCCAAAGTGACAACATCCGGCTGCACGCCGTAGTGCTCGCAGGCGAGGAACTTGCCCGTCCTGCCCATGCCGGTTTGCACTTCGTCCAGAATCAAGAGCGCGTCGCGGCGGCGGCAAATCTCCTCCGCTCCCTTCAGGTAGGAGGGTTCAGCAGGATAGATCCCGCTCTCCCCCTGAATCGGCTCCAGCATCACCGCGCAGGTCTTTTCTCCCACCGCTTTTTCCAGCGCCGGCAAGTCATTGAAGGCAACGAACGAGAAGCCGGGCACCAGCGGCTCAAAGCCCTTGTGCAATTTGGGCTGGCCCGTCGCCGAGAGAGCCGCGTAGGTGCGGCCGTGGAAAGAATTAAGGGTCGAGACAATCTCGAACTTTCCTTCCCCGTGCTTCAGGAAAGCGTGCTTGCGAGCCAGTTTTATCGCCGCCTCGTTCGCCTCCGCGCCCGAGTTGCAGAGAAAGGCCTTCATTCCTCCAGAAAGGTCGGAGAGCATCTGCGCCAGCCGCAGCTGCGGCTCGCTGTAAAAATCATTGGCGACATGAACCAGTTTCCTCGCCTGGCTGCAGACCGCCTCAGCCACCTTGGGATGGCAGTGCCCCAGCACGGTAACCGCGCGGCCTCCGCTTACCAGGTCGAGATATTCCCGGCCTTCACTGTCCCATACGATGCAGCCCTGTCCTTTCTCGACCACTATTGGCATGCGAATAGGGCCGTAAAGACTGAGCAGATGGGCGGCTTCAATTTCTTGTGCTTGCTTAAGGTTCATTTTCTATCCTACTCCTCCCTAAGCCCTTCGGGCCGGGATGGCGGCCTCGAAGAGGCCTAGCCATCAGACCAGTCCTGCGCGCCCTCTCCTTCCCCTTCTTCCAGCGCGGAATCAACCTCCTCTTCAAAACCCTCACCTAGTTCATCGCCGAATTCCTTGCCAAGCCGCTTGGCGAACTTTCCGGCCTGGGCCGGATCCTCCAAATCCCCGAAATCCTGATCCGCAAGGCTCTCCAGAGCGTCCTCTTCAGAGCGAGCGCGGAATACCCGCGAGACAACCTTGTGATACTTGCGAGACCCGCAGCGGGGGCAGGAGGGCGTCTCCTCCTCGGCCAGCACGCCCACCAGCCAGGAAAACTTGCGCTTGCATTTATCGCAAACATATTCATATACGGGCATCTTTGTACCTTCACAGGTAGGCAAGAAGAATTTGCAGGGCGGGAGCCTTGCCGGCCATCTCACTGACACCTCCCCCCTTGTGGGGGAGGATTAAGGTGGGGGGAACAAAGCGTCTGCCGGGAATTCATCACCCTCACCCTACTCCCTCCCCCCGCTACACTTCTTAGGCGGGTCGCCGACGACGTGTGGCGACCATCTTAGGGGGAGGGAAATCTGGAATTGTGAGACCAGCTCTCCGTCCTCCGCTGGCTTTCTCCTCAAGACTCTCATCTGCCTCCTATTTCACCATCGTCCCGATGCCCACGTCCGTTAACAATTCCATCAAGAGCGCATGGGGCAGGCGGCCGTCAATTATATGGCAGCCCTCCACTCCGCCTTTGCGCGCCTCCAGAGAGGCCTCCACCTTCGGAATCATCCCTGAATCAATCTGCCCGGCGGAGATCATCTTTTTCGCTCTTGCCGCGGACAACTCTGAAATCAGGCTGGAAGGCTCCTTCTTGTCCGCCAGCACCCCGGGAGCATCAGTGAGAAGAATCAACTTCTTTGCCTTCAAGGCGATAGCGATGCTGGCCGCGACGTGGTCGGCATTGATGTTGAAAGTCTCGCCTTCCGGCCCCACTCCGATGGGCGCGATAACCGGCAGATAGCCGGAGTTTACCAGAGTCTCCAGCACCTCCGGATTCACCTTTTCCACTTTGCCCACATAGCCCAAATCGGCCTTCTGGCGGGGCTGAATCTTCTTCGCCTCCATCAAGGCGGCGTCTTTGCCCGATAGGCCGACGGCCTTCGCCCCTTGGCGGCAAGCCTCGGAAACGATCGCCTGGTTAGTCTTGCCGACCAGGACCATTTGGGCGATTTCCGCGGTTTCGGCGTCAGTGACGCGCAAGCCCCGCACAAACGTCGCCTTTTTGCCCAGGCGCTTCATCATCTCCGAAATCTCCGGCCCGCCGCCGTGAACCAGCACCGGCTGCATCCCAACCAGCCCCAGCAGAACGATGTCGGAGATTACTCCGGCGCGCAGGCGCGCATCAACCATGGCCGCGCCGCCATACTTGATCACAATCGTTGCGCCGTGAAAGCGGCGCAAATAAGGCAGAGCCTCGATGAGCGTCTGCGCCCTCTGTTGTAAAGCCCCCATCTTGGTTTTCTCCAAAGCCGCCTTGCCCAAGGCTTCTCCTATTCCGGCAAACTGCGCACCCACAGATAATTGGGCAAAGCACCTGTAGTTAACAGACACCCAAAGAAAGCCACCGCAGGTAGAAGACCGCCTCCGGGAATATGCAGCCATTTCCACGCCAGGATTCCCGAACAGATGCAACCCACCCAGAGCAAAAGTGGCAGCAGTACATCTCTCTTCGACTGCTTCCGATATACTTGCCGGTAAATGCGCCAATACGCCCGTGTGAATGTCGGCATTTTCAAAGCAAAGAAATTGCCACCCGTCATTTCCCGCTCGAACCTGGTCAACGGCCAGCATGCCTCATGTGTTCTTATCATGGTGCGAACCCCGATCAAGCCTATTCCCGCACCAAAAGCAAAACCGCCTAAAACCACATACCACCGCGCTCCCTTGGCAATCCGCTCCTCTATCACTGCAAGAGCCAGTACGAACGCCAGAACAAGGCAAACGCCGAAGAGCGCGAAGCGAGGGTTGTAGTTCCACGGCAGTTCACTCTTCCTCGGCCTGTCGGGCGCGCCGCCGGTTGGCAAAGAAGCCTCTTCAGGTGTGATATTCGGCATTGAATGAGACATATTCTTCGCTCAAATCAGATGTGAAGATAGTAGCACATCCCGCGCCTGAATGGAGGTGCAGGCGAATCTCCACTTCGCGGGCGGAAAGGGCTTGGTGTGCCTTGCGCTCCGAGTAGCGCGCCGGCTCTCCCCGGCGAATTACTTGTATGCCGGCCAGCCAAAGGTCCGCCCGCGCGGGATCGAACTTCACGCCCGAGGCCCCGGCCGCGCTGAGGATTCGACCCCAGTTCGGGTCTTCGCCGTGAATGGCGCACTTCACCAGCGGCGAATTGGCGATGGCGCGGGCAATCCGCTCCGCCCCTGTATTGCTCGCCGCGCCTTCAACACCGATGGTAATGAATTTCGTCGCCCCCTCGCCATCGGCCACCAGCATCTTCGCCAGTAGCTCGCAAACCAGGTTCAGCCCCTCCTGAAAAACCTTCAAGCCTTCCCCCCTGGGGGAGACGCGTGAGGCTCCATTGGCGAGCAACAGCAAGGTGTCGTTTGTGCTCATATCGCCATCAATCGTAATGCTATTGAAGGACTGCTCCGCCGCTTTCTTCAGGCCCATCCGCAAGGTCGCGGCGGTAAGCGCAGCATCGGTCGTGATGAAGGCGAGCAGGGTGGCAAGTTTGGGAGAAATCATCCCCGCGCCCTTTGCCATTCCTCCAATGCGCACCGGCTTGCCGCCCAGTTTGAACTCGACAGCCGCTTCTTTCGGATGAGTATCTGTCGTTATTATCGCCAGCGCGGCATCTCTTCCGCCATGGGTGGAAAGCCTGCGCACCGCCATGCGCACCCCGCGGCGCATCTTCGCCACCGGCATCATCCGGCCGATGATGCCGGTGGAGCAGGGGAGGACCTCCTTCTCCTTCACGCCCAGCAACTTGGCCGCCAAAGCCGCGGTTTCTACGGCGTCTCGACAGCCCTGCTCTCCGGTCAGGCAATTGGCATTGCCGGCGTTGACGACTATTGCGCACGCCCTGCCGGATTTGATTCGCTCCTGGCAAAGCAGCACCGGCGCCGCCTTCACCACATTGGTAGTGAATAGGCCCGCGCAAGTCGCCGGGAAGAGACTCCTCACGATGGCGAGGTCTTTCCCCCCGCTCGGCCCCGAGGCCGACTTCATCCCACAGGCCGCCCCAGCAGCCGCAAAGCCCAGGGGGGCGCATATTCCGCCGGGTATCTCAAAAAAGGGTTTACTCATCTTCCTTAACTCGTTGGGCAGTCTGCCTCAGGCAGACTGCCCCATAGTCTTCTCTGCGCTTTCTGCGCCCTCCGCGGTCGAAGGCCTCCCCCTTATGGATAGACCGCCCTATCCTGCAGGCCCGCCGTCTCCGCAAACCCGTACATCAGGTTCAAACACTGCACCATCTGCCCGGCAAGACCTTTGCCCAAGTTGTCTATCACGGAGAGGATTATCGCCTTTGTCTTGTCCTCAGAGACACGCACTGACAAGAAAGCGTGGTTTGTCCCCGCCGCCCATTTCGTATGAGGCAACTCCTGACATACATGCACGAACGGCGAACCCGCGTAGAAGATCTTCATGGCTTCCAGAAGTTCGGCGTCGCCGGCGGCTTTGGCAAGACGAGCATAGACCGTAGCGAAAATCCCCCTTATTGTGGGCACAAGATGGGGAGTGAAGGTAACCGAGATTTCAGAGGTCTTCTTGCCGCAGAGGAGAGCCACCTCTTGCTGCATCTCCGGCAGGTGGCGATGGGCCGGCAGGCTGTAAGCGCAGACGTCCTCCGCCGCCTCAGTGAAGTGATAGGGAAGGGTCAGCGAAGCGCGCCCCGCTCCGGACAGCCCGGATTTTGCGTCAACAATGAGGTCCGGCTCGATCATCCCGGCCTTCAACAAGGGCGCAACTGCGAGCAGCGCCGCGGTCGGATAGCAGCCGGGCGCAGCCGCCAGGCGCGCGGCGCTTATCTTTTCCCCGTATAATTCCGGAATCCCGAAGACCGCTTCCTTCAGCAATTCAGGAGCAGGATGTTCAAACTTGTACCAGCGCGGATAGGCCGCGGCCTCGCTCAAGCGGAAGTCCGGCCCGCCGTCAATCACCTTCACTCCGGCCTTCAGCAACTCCGGCGCCATCGCCGAAGACTTGCCGGCAGGCAGGGCGAGCATGACCACATGGGCGGCCTCGGCCATGGCTTTCGGCTCCAGGGGCTGCAGCCTGCCGTCCAGAGCCTCGGGAGAAGCGCATTCGGCCAGATGGGGATAGACCTCTTCCAGCCGCTTGCCGGCCGAAGAGGAAGAGCCCAGGTAGGTGACGCGAACCCCCGGATGGCGGGAAAGCAGGCGAATCAACTCCACCCCGCCATATCCCGTCGCCCCGCCAATAGCAAGAGTGACCGTATCAAGCAATTCCTTTGGCATTGGATAAAGACTCCGCAGGCTTGGAGGCCAGTGAATACAAGATTATACCCAGCCAATGGCAAGCGGGCAAGCACAGGGAACAAACTTGTTCCTGCTCCGGTTGCGGATCGAGGACACAGAACAGAGGGTTGACGCTTGCTCTCCTGTGCGGTACACTTCTCAGTACTAAGCAGGTTGGAGAGACACCGAAATGGCCCAACTTGACACGCGGCGAGGCGCTCTAGCCCAGTATTTCACGCCCGAAGGCGTTGCTCGCTTCATGGCCCACCTGCTCCACATCCAAGAGGGGCGGGTCGTTGACCCGGGATGCGGGGACGGAGTATTCCTGCGCGTATTGGCGGACTCGTGGCCCGGCATTCGTATCCACGGCTGCGATGTGGATCCGGAATGTCTGGACACCTTGAAAGGCACGTTGCATTGGAAGCGTCTTCACCTGTATAACGCTGACGCGCTGTCCGGCTTGGACGCGCTGTGGGGTACCTTCGACGGAGTGATCGGCAACCCTCCCTTCAGCGCGCAAACAGAACTGGTGACAGACCCCCGGGTCCTACGGCGGTTCGACTTGGGAAGGGGCAGGAGATCTCAGGCTCGCGAAGTCCTCTTCCTGGAACTCTTCCTCCGCTTACTCCGCATCGGTGGGCGCTTCTCGATCATCCTGCCCGAAGGCGTCGTTGCCACTCGCCCGTTACAGGGGGCGCGCAATTGGCTGCTGATGAATGCGAATGTGGACTCGATCGTGAGTCTGCCCCGCCGAATCTTCCCCGGAACTTCGGCCAAGTGCATAATCCTGACCGGAACGCGGATTCCCGTCACCATGGCACCGCGGCCGCGCCTGACGAAGCTAGTCATCTGCAGGGACATCTCGGAGCACATCTGGAGCATCCTGCCAGCGCTCTTGTCCGAACGTCGCTTCAGCGATGAGATACGAAGAGGCAATCTTAGAGAGCTTCATGACTGGCGACCGGAAAGGGCGTGGCTAGCCGACAAGCCTGTCGGCCGACCGGGACATGATTCGGTCCGCTTGCTGGACTTGGTGGAACGCTCCTCAACAGGGTTCGCGCTCTACGGCGATAAACGCCAGGTGTACAAGGAGAGGCCCAAGGCGGGGGTGAGGCTCATTGCTGCAAAAAACTTCAGGCCCAGCGGCGGCCTCGACTTCTTCCGTGAGTCTCGGTTCATTCGCCATGGCGGGCCTGGCTATTCTCCCAGAGCCTTAGTGCGTGACGGCGACTTGCTCTTCGTCAGAGTTGGGGTGGGATGCTGTGGCCGAGCGGCCGTAGTTCACCCGGGGGACGAGTCGTGGCAAGCGGATGACTGGCTGCACATCCTCCGCGTTCAGCCGGGAGTGGACCCCCACTACGTCGCCGCCTGGCTTATGTCTGAACCGGGTTCAGCCATGGTTGGGGCACTGCGTCATGGAGTAGGGACCGTCAGCATCTCGCGTTCCGCATTGCTCACCCTCGCCGTGCCCAGGCTGGGAGAACGCGCAGAGGAGGAGATCGCGGGCCTCTTTCGCCGAGTGCAGCAAGCGGATGACGTCAAACGCCTCTGGGAGCGGATTAACCACCTTTTCGCTCACGAAAAGGTCACATCAACGGCTTCGCCCCACAGCATGGGCTTGCGGTCGGGCTGAGGATATTGCTCACCTACGATTTGAGAGAAGAAGACAGCAAACGGAAGCGAGCATTGCCAGCGCCGCTGCCCTTTGCTGTCAATCTTGGGATTCAAGACGATGAGATGTCCCTTGCTCGCCAGGGCCGCCTTACTGCCCTTGGCCTGGTCGCGCGCCTTGTCGTGCCCCACGCTTCTGTCCTTGATTGAACTGTCCAGTCGCTCAAGATCCGGACGCGTCAAACGCCCCCATAGACCGCGCCAGGTTTTCTTGGCGACTTTGGCCACCACCACCTTGATAACTTGTTTGCGACCGCTCCTGTATTCCCAGAATCCGACCACGATGGTGAAATCACGCTTGATATCGAACTGTCTCAGTGCATCACCGAGCCCGATCGGGGTTCTCCATTTGGCCGTCTTGATGGATATAGGACCGGCCGCCTTGCCTTCCGGATTCATCTTCTCGTGAATGTCCCACTGTCCCGTGTAGGAGAGATCGAAGAACTTCTTGGCTATCCAGTCCTGGAACTGGAAGCCGTGCCGCTGTCTCGCACCTCTGCTGGTCACGCTCTTCTGCCTCCGGCCAGATTCCAGTGTTCTGGCGAGTATCGCAATATCCCCCTCGAACGACCAGGACTACTTGTTCGCCGGACGCTAGGCAGCCTCCTGCCCTCAGGCGCAGGAGGCACGCCGGAAGGCTTTTGGCAGCAGTTTCCTGAGGGTGGTGTGGAAGGGCTTTTCGTTTGCGCCGTCGGAGTAGATGTCCATCTCCTGGGCGAATTCGGAAAGCACCTGCAGGCACGCGCCGCAGGGGTAAAGCGGCGCCTTGGCCCTGGGTGAGAAGATGGCGATCGCCTTGAAGTTGCGCGCCCCCGCAATAACCGCACAGGCGGCCGCGTTCCTCTCCGCACAGACGGTCAGGCCGGAGGAGGAATTTTCAACATTCGCGCCCACAAATACCTCGCCCTTCCCCGTCAAGATGGCCGCCCCGACCGGGAACTTGGAGTAGGGGGCATAGGCCTTCCGCGAGGCCTCGCGCGCGCGGCCCAACAGCATCTCTATCAGTTCAGCCTTGCCCTTCGTCTTCATCGGCAGGTTTTTCCTCCTGGCGGCGGATTATGCGGATCCTCTCGATGCGTTGTTCCGCAATTTCCTCGATTTTGAACAAGAGCGGGCCATATTCTATCTCATCTCCTGCTTCCGGCAGCCGTCCCAATTGGTCAAGCAGGAAGCCGCCCAGGGTATCGAATTCCCCCTCCGGCAGAGCAACGCCGAAGCGCTCGGCAACATCGTCGGGGCTCGCACGGGCCAAGGCGATGGCCGTCTTCTCATCCAGCATCCGCAGGGGTTCTTCTTCGGCGATGTCGTATTCATCTCGGATTTCTCCCACAATCTCTTCCAGGAGGTCTTCGATGGTCACAAGCCCGGAGACGCCGCCGTATTCGTCTATTATGATCGCCATATGGATCCTGCGGCCCTGCATGTCGCGCAGGAGTTCGTCTATCTTCTTGCTCTCCGGCACAAAATAGGGCGGGCGCATCAGGGCCGAGACGGGTGTCTCCTGGCTGCTTTGGATCAGCCTGGGAAGGAGATCGCGCATGTAGAGGATGCCTTCGATATGGTCCAAATCGCCTCGATAGACCGGCAAGCGTGAAAAGCCGCTCCGGACGCCCGCTTCCACGACCTCGGAAACGCTTGCCGTCTCCGCCACGCAAACCATGTCGGGCCGGGGGATCATCACCTCTCGGGCGACCTTGTCGGTGAACTCGATGGCGGAATGGAGCATCTCCCGCTCTTCCGCCTCCAGTTCCCCCTCCTGCTCGCCCATCGCAAGGAGTTGTTTGATCTCCTCGTCAGTCAGAGGAGGGAAGGTGGGTCGAATTTCGCCCCCGACGATGGGAACTACAAGCGCGCGAAGGATTGCATGGCCCATCCGCGTCAGAATCCAGATTAGCGGTGAAAGCAGCCAAATCAGCGCAGCCAGCGGCCTGGCAAAGAAGAGGGCGACCTTTTCCGCCTGACGCAGCCCCAGAGCCTTGGGAGCCACCTCGAAAAGGGCGAGGATGATGGCAACCATTCCCAGGCTGAGCAGGGGAACCCATTCCTCCCCGGCGAAGCGCAGGGAAAGGTCGGTGGAAAAGGCGGAGATGACCAAGAGCGAGGCATTAATGGTGATGACCAGAGAGATAAGCAAGGAGTGGCGCTCCTTTGTGAGCCTGTCAACCAGACGAGCGCGCGGATTGCCGGCCTCGATAAGCGAACGCAGGCGGACTCTGCTCATACTCAGCATCGCCGCCTCGGCCATGGAGACAAGAGCCAGCACGAGCAGGCAAAAGAGAATGGTCAATAGTTCGCCATAGGCGGCCGCCGGCTCAGGCATCTTCTCTGGAACTCCTGCCAGCCTTTTCCTCCCCTCCGTTCACAGGAGAGATCAGCACGCGGGCAATGCGATCCCCATCCATTCTGGCGGCGGTCAAGACAAAGTCTTCTATCTCCAATTTCTCTCCTTCCCGCGGGATGGTCCCCAGGCGGTTAAGGAAAAGTCCGGCGATAGTGGAATAGCGGCCCTCCGGCAGAGATCGGCCGAGAAGTTCTCCGGCCGCTTCAAGGCTCATCCGTCCGTCAACTATGACGGCTTTTCCAAGCCTTTCCACCGCGGGGGTGGCGAGGTCATATTCGTCAAAGATGTCGCCGACGATCTCTTCCAGCAGATCCTCCATTGCGATCAACCCGACAGTGCCTCCTTGCTCGTCAACTACTATCGCCAGCATCTGTTTGCGGCGGCGCAATTCGGCGAGCAGCTCGCTGACCTTTTTCGTCTGTGGAACGGTGAAAGGCCGCCTCATTATCTGCGCCACCGGCAAATCACCTTTCCCTTCCTTCAGCGGCAAGAGCAGGTCTTTGACGAAGACCAGGCCGGGAATCTGGTCGAGATTCTCGTGAAATACCGGAAGCCTGGAGAATCGCCTTCGGGCGGCTGTTGTCGCCGCCTGCTGGATGGTGGCCGTATCCGGCACGGCCACGATTCCTTGCCTCGGGGTCATGACCTCCCCGACCACCGTATCGGCGAACTCAAAGATGGAGTGCAGCATCTCCTTCTCTTCTTCTTCCAGAGCCGCCTCTTCGCTCTCCGTGCTGACTATCGCTTTCAATTCCTCTGCGGTGACCAGGCCTCCGTGAAGCCACTCTTTTCCTGCAATAACTCTTCCTATCACAGAGACCGCCCAGACCGGAATCGCCAGCGCCATAGAAGCCAGCCTGACCGGCACCGCGACAGTGCGGGCGACCCGGTCGGGATTGGCGGAAGCGTAGAGGATGGGAGCGATCTCGGAAAAGACGATGATCATGAGGGCCATGGCGACAATCGCCAGCCAGAGGTAATCTCTTCCCAAATGTTCAATCACCCAGGAGGCGGCGATTGACTCGGCGATGTAATTGGTGGCCGTGATGGAGATGAGGACCGTGGCAAGCATAGCCGTGGGATGAGCGAGCAGCCAGGCGAGCGCACGGCTCGCCGGAGTAGGGGAGGGGGGCCGCTGCTGGGCGCGATAGCGAGAAAGGCACAGCAACCCGATCTCGGCGGCGGAGAAGAAGCCGGAGATGCCCACCAAGAGCAGCAGAGTAACGAGAACGGAGAAGTCGTTCAGAAGCACAGGTAACTCCACACTTCAGGCGAGGAAATGGAGCATGACGGCAGAGACTCCCAGACCCACCATTATCCCGAGAAGGACTTCTCGGAGAGTGTGGATGCCGGCCTCCAGGCGGCTTTGCGCGACCAAGAAGGCCAGTCCCAGGGCGAGGCCGAAGACGAGGGGACTTCCGGTCTTAAAAGAGATTGTCGCCAGGAAGTAGCCGGCGAGAGCGGCGTGCCCGCTGATGGCTCCTCCTCGCCACAAGGTTCCCGTCTTCCCCCAGACCTTTCCCAGGATGACGAGTATGGCGATGAGGGCCGCGCCCACCAGGGCGACGTGCAGAGGCTTGGGCCGCGGCTGGGCGGCGTTCAGCCCCAGAAAGTAGGTCAGCCGAGGGGATTCAAGGAATACAAGGGCGCAGATGAAGACGACCACGGCGGAGGCCACCATTACGGCCGCGCCGGCGACGTCTTTGGCCACCTTTGCCAACGGGTGATAGGCGTCACAGGAGAGGTCAACAGCCGCCTCAATAGAAACATTCAGGAGTTCAACTATGATGAGGGCGCCAAGCGAGAAGATCAGGGCCATCAGGCCCACCCGGTCAACCAGCAGCAGTTGGCTCGCCGGCAGCAGCACCGCCGAGAGGATCAACAGATAGCGCAGGTGGGCGTGGGAGCGCAGAGCGTGAACCAGCCCTTCCATGGCAAAGCGGAAACTGTCAACCAAGGAGCGTGACTTCGTCTTCTTTTCCTGGTTCATTGACCGGCAAAGCCTTTCTCGCGCCGGGAGAGAAGCTCTTTCTGGCGGGCCAACATCCTCTTCCTCGACCGGGGCGAAGAATCCTCCCATCCCAAGAGATGAAGTATGCCATGAACGAGGAGGAAGTTCAATTCCTCCGGGAGAGAGATGCGGGCGCTTTTCGCCTGTTTGGCGGCGGTTTGCACAGAGATAACGATATCCCCCAGCAGGATAGGTCCGCGGCCCTCTCGGCGAACTCCTTTGAGTGAAACCTTCTTCCCCGAGCCTTCCACCTGGGAGAAAGAAAGAACGTCGGTAGCCGCATCTTTGCCGCGCCAGACGCGGTTGAGAGTGCGAATGCGCCCGTCGGCGCAAAGGAGGAGGCTGACTTCGGCCTCCTCCGGGCATCCTTCAGCGCGCATGGCGGCCAGGGCGGTGCGTTTGAGGTCGGCCCGGTTTATCGGTCTCCTCTGGGAGTTCTTTATCAGGACTTGCATCTTCGCCAAGCACTCTCATCAAGCTGGGATACTCCACCCGGGTGTGGAGGTGGAGCCCGCGCAGGCCCCGGATGAAACTCTCCTTGATTTCGGAGAGATCGTGGAAGGTCAGTTCACACTCCTGCAGCTGCCCGTCCTGCAGGCGCTCGGCGATGATCCCCTCGACCAGAGATTCCATCCGCTCCGGGTTTGGATCCGCCAGAGATTTGGCCGCCGCCTGCAGCGCGTCGGCGAGCATGACAATTGCCGATTCCTTGCTCCGAGGACGGTGTCCCTCGTAGCGATAGTGCCCTTCCTGGGGAGGCGGGCTGGGCTGGCGCGCGCGCGCCTGATGGTAGAAATACGAGACCAGGCTCGTTCCATGGTGTTCTTCAATGATCTCCTGGAGGGGGCGGGGAAGACCGTGGCGGCGGGCAAGTTCAACCCCGTCCCGCACATGAGCGATGATTACCAGGGCGGAAAGATAGGGCGAAAGGCGGGAGTGGGCGTCCTCCGTCCCCAGCAGGAACTGGTTCTCGACGAAAAGTCCGGGGCGGCGAAGTTTGCCGATGTCATGGTAAATCGCCCCTACCCGCGCCAGCAGGGTGTCAGCCCCTATCGTCTGGGCCGCGGCCTCCGCGAGATTGGCAACGATTACGCTGGAATAATAGGTTCCCGGCGCCTCCGCCTGAAGGCGCTGTAACAGGGGCTCACGGGGATTGGACAGTTCCAGCAAACGGACATGGCTGGTGATATCGAAGGGTTTCTCCAGCAAGAAGATCGCCCCCAGGGCCAGAAGAGGAGCGCAGGCTCCGTAGCCGAAGGCCATCCCGGCCTCCCGGAGCAATTCCGCCCCGGGAATATCCGCCAGAATCCCGGCCGCGGCGGACAAAAAGAAGTTGGCAACCGCCAACTGGGCGCTCGCCCGTATAAGCCTCGAGGGAGGCCAGATGTGGCCCGCGGAGAGCAAGGCCGCCAGGGAGGAACCCAGGGCCGGCAGGGCGAGAGCGAGTGAGCCTCCTCCCGTGAGCCCGACAAGCAT
>Ga0299915_10002576_pt1 | contig 13186 bp, 14 predicted proteins | sample RVTome_13_FD_200263 | JGI IMG/M metagenome (GOLD analysis project Ga0299915, IMG submission 200263) | Soil microbial communities from uranium-contaminated site in the Upper Colorado River Basin, Wyoming, United States - RVT92D227 (version 2) ...
TCCATCCACCGGCATTTGCTTCCAGGATTCCAGCCCAGATGACAGCAAAAGCCCGTGCCCACGCCGGCGGTCTTATTTTCTCTGCGACCTCTGCGTCTCTGCGGTTTGCTTTTTATTGGGTTGCGGCCGTTAGGCCGCGCTAGGTTCTCCGTGTCTCCGTGGTGATTCTATTTGGCTGCGGCGCAGGGTCTGGCCCGGCCGGGCGCCGGTGTGTTTCCCATCGCGCACCGCCAGGACACCGTTAACTACCACATGCGGAATGCCGTCCGGGTACTGGTGCGGATCTGCGTAAGTGGCCCGGTCCGCAACCGTACTCTCGCCGAACAGCACCATGTCCGCAGCATACCCGACCTTGATCAGACCGCGCCCGGCCAGGCGAAACTGGGCGGCAGGCAGCGAAGTCATTTTTCGCACCGCCTCCTTCAATGGAATGACCTTCTTTTCCCTCACATAACGGCTGAGCACGCGGGCGTTGTTGCCGTATCCGCGCGGGTGCGGCATGCCGGACCCCATCTGCAGAACCGAGCTGTCCGAGGCGATCGCAACCTGCGAATGCCGCATGAATCGAATGATGTCCGCCTCGGCCATCAGGTGGTAGACCATGCCCGCACCGCCCTGCAGCATCATTTCGCGCGCCACCTCCAGCTGCGCATCCGATGAGCTGTCCTGCTTCAGCCTGAGCGCAATATCCCTGATCGACAGCCCCTCCAGGGATGGATCGGCGCGATAGGAAGCCACAATCGCAAACGACAGGTCATGAAAACCCCTGGCCTCCAGGACCTGGCGCATTTCGGATTCGATCTTCTCCCAGGTCGCCGCATCGTTCAGGCGCTCCTTGATGCGCTCCTGCCCGCCCTCGAGCGCCCAGGAGGGAAAGCGTATGCTCAGGCCGGAACTGGCGGCCGAGTATGCATAAACGTCTGCCTGGACCCGGATGCCGCGGCGGCGCGCGGCGGCGATCATTTCCAGCACCTTCCCGCTCAGGCCCCAGCGGCTCGGGCTGTCGATCTTGATGTGCGAGATCTGCACCGGGCAGCGCGCCGCCTCGCCGACACGGATGGTCTCATCGACGGACTTCTCAATCTCCGTCCCTTCATTGCGCATGTGCGACGCGTAGATCCCCCCGTGGGCGGCGGCCACCTTGGCCAATTCGATGATTTCATCGGGCTGCGCATAGGCCCCGGGGACATACTCCAGTCCTGTGGATAATCCCACGGCGCCCTCGGACATTGCGCGAGCGACCAGTCCCTTCATGCGCTCGAGTTCCTCGGCCGTCGGCGCGCGCCTTTCGCTGCCCAGGGCGGCCCGGCGGACGGTGTTGTGTCCGACCAGAGTGGCATAGTTCACCGACACGCCCGCGCCCGCAATCTTCTGCAGCGCTTCACCAATGTTCAGCGCCGAACCGCCGCAGTTTCCGCCGACCACCGTCGTGACCCCCATGCGGACATAGTTTTCCGCCAGCGGCATATCAATGACGTTGTCCGCGTGAGTGTGGACATCGATGAATCCGGGGGCAACGATCAGGCCGGTTGCATCGATCACCTCCCGCGCCTGGGCATTGCCCAGCTTCCCGATGCGCGCGATCAAGCCGTTATTGACACCGACATCGGCGCGGAAAGGATTCTTGCCGCTGCCGTCCACGACCGTGCCGTTCCGAATCAGAAGATCGTAAGTTGCCTGGGCCTGCCCCGGGTCCGGGCCGGCACTCATCAACAGACAAACCATTAACACTCGCTTCATACATCACCTCCAAAAACCACACATTTCGGGGTCAGACCCCGTTTTGTGTGAGGTCGTTGAAGTTCAGGATGGCGTTAAAGAGCATGTTGAACTCGCCGTGATTCTGCCAGCGGTAGCAGGGATTGGTGGCGAACATCACGACCATCCCCTTCCCCACGGGCACGGCCACGATTGCCGGCCGGTCACGGATTTCACTCGGATTTCTCATCAGCCCGCTCAGCACGCTCTTCTCTCCCCCCGGGAACTTCATCAGGACCTGCTTCTCCTTGTCCTCCTCGGGCAGATCCAGCAGCGGCCCGTTCGCATAGCGCACCGGCAACGTGATCTTCGCGTATCCGTAAAAAAGCGGATGGTCCGGCTTGAGTATCTCTGCTTCCACGATCGGCCCGGGTGCGTAGAACTGCGCTGAAGGGCGCCCCGCGTTCACCCTGCGCGCCAGCCCGAATTCGGCCGGCAGGAAGCTGGCGCCCCCGAGCGTGATCAGCAGTCCGCCCTCGTGCACAAACTTCTGCAGTTCGAGCAGGCCCTCCAGGCCCATTCCGCCGCGGATATCTTCCGATTCGCCATACATCCCCAGGAACTTGAACTGTTCGGTGCGCGTATATGCCAGCGGCTTGTCCCGCCCCTCGACGTCGTAGACGATGCGCTTGCCGCTGCCGCCCTGGTTGGGGATCACAACCACGTCATAGGCAGACCTCAGATCGCCCTGACGGACTCGCTCCTTGAAAATCAGCTCGTAAGCGACCTCGTGCTTGTCAAGTGCATGGCGGATCCATCCCACCTCCTGCGTGCTCCCCCAGGTGCTGAAGACCGCCAGGCGCGGCAGGTCGAGATGGTGTGTGGGCACGTCCAGTTGAGGATCGGGCACCGCCGTGAGGCCGAGCGACTCCACTGCAGACGCCACCCGGTCTCGGCCGCTTTCCGTTACAGAGATGACGAACGATCCTGCCGGAAGATCCTTGCCTCCGGCCTTTGCCGTCTTCTCCAGCGCGTGGACATCAAGATCCTTCAATCGGTAGCGCAGCGCGATCATGTTGTTGGAGCCATAGTGTGCGACGGCCAGCGCTTTGTTTGGGATCCCGCCTGCCAGCGAGCCTCGAAGCTTTAATGCGCCGATCGGTTCGACCTTCAGGTCCAGGATGGCTTTATCCGCAATCTCCTTTACTTCCGTGTGTGTTGCCAGGCCCAGGGTCCAGCCGGTGTCGTCGTAGGTGCGCAGGCTGGGATCGGGGAACTCCTGCCTTTCGAGGAGGATCTTCGCCAGCCGGCCGTAAGGCTGGTCGCGTTTAACGACGAATGAGCCCGCCGGAAAGCTGCCCTCCTTGAGCTTGATCTCCGCTGTTGCCCGGCCGACCTCGATCCCCTGCGTGCGCAGCAGGTTGACCAGAAATTCCACGCGCGTCATGTCGCGCTGCCCTGCCGGAATCACGAACCCATGCGGTGGCTCCTTCTTGCCGGCTTCGATCGAATTCCGGCTCTTGCGGTAAAAATTGTCGAGTACGACCTCGGGAAAGGCCGCGGTCAGCTGGAGCGCGGTAAGGACGCCGGTCTCGCCGTAATTGACGTTGTTCCGTATCGACCACTCCACTTCCTTGTAGGGCGGCATCGGCCGATACCACTGTCGCTCCGTTTGCTCGCTCGGCCTCCCCGGCGCGGACTCCAGCTTGCGCTTCATGGTGGTGGCGCCGCCGTTGCCGAAGACCTCGTACATGCGCAGCAGGCCGTTGTGGTTTGACGCCATGAAACCCAGATAGCCCGGAGACCACATATCGACGAAGGCGTGAGTCCACACGCCCGGCATGCCGTACTTGGTCATCTGCGACATCTCGAAGTTCGCAAACCACGGCAGCTCGCCGTAAAGAATGGGATCGAGTGTGGGATTCTGGGGCGCCTGGCCGCTGAATGTATAAAGATATGGGACGGATTCATGGATGTCGTGAACGATCGGCGGGTGCCACTGAAGGTACCAGTCCAGGATTGCGCGCATCGAGACCTGGGAGTAGTTGATGTCGCGGTTGTTGTCATGGAAGACGTAACGGCCCCAATACGGGGGTCCGCCGATACGAGCTCTTTCGTCATCGATGTCAACCAGGTGGCGGTAATACCAGTCGACATAGCGGTCGCGGCCATCGGGCTCGGCGACAGGGATGATGCTGACAATCACCCTGTCTCGTACTTCCCGAATCAGGGGCGAGTCTTCAACAGCCAGTCTGTAGGCCAGTTCCATCAGCATTTCGGGCGCGCCCGTCTCCCCGCTGTGCAGGCCGCCCATGACGTGATAGATGGGCTTCGCCCGGGCGATGATGCTGCGCGCCTCGGCATCCGATATTTTGCGCGGATCAGCGAGCTGAGCCAGGTAACCCCGGTAAACCTCCAAGTCACGAATCGTCTCCTCCGCTGCCACAAAGACCACGGCGCAGTCCCGGCCCTCGTCGGTACGCCCGATAGTCAACACGCGCACCCGCGGGCTGGCGGCGGCTAGGGCGCGGTAGTATTTCAGGATGTCGGTATAATAGGTCAGCTTTTTGGGCGCGCCGATGTGATAGCCCAGAATCTCTTTCGGGGTTGGCGCTCCAGGCTGCAGGTGCAGGTGATCAACGAGCGGGCTTAAAAATTCGGGCTTTGTCGTCCACTCGCGCACCAGCCGTGCATACTCCGCATCCTGCTGCTGAACGGCGGTTGCCGGCGTTTGCTGAGACTGTAACGCGCCGGCAGGCAGGGACGTGGGGACGAACATAAGACAGACGCCGATCGCAACAGTGCGGCAGTGACGGGCGAGGTTATTACGGGACATGCGCATGAAAGTCGCTCCTCATGAGATGTTGAGCCGAAGCCGCTTCTATTATATGCAGCATGTCCGGAAGTCAAGAAAAGTCCTGGACAGGGGATCGGGCTCCGCCCTATTTTTGACAAGGGCCTGGAAGATCGAAGGCGCTTACATGCAGGATAACGACCAGCCGGATATACTCGCCAATCTCATGCCGCGGCCCGGAATCAGCCACTGGCAATGGCGGCGAATGATGGCCGAATTCATTGCGGCTCAGCTGGAACCCGCCCCCTTCGGCGTGGCGGCTTTGTATCTCCTGGGAAGCACGAAAAACGCAACTGCAGGCCCTGCGAGCGATATCGACCTCATGGTTCATTTTCGCGGCTCCGACCGCCAGCGGATGGATTTGATCGCGTGGTTCGACTCATGGAGCAGGCGCCTGAGCGACATCAACTATCGGCACACCGGTCACAAAACAGAAGGGCTGCTGGACGTCCACATCATCACGGATGCAGACATTGAGCACCAGACAAGCTATGCAGCCAAGATCGGCGCAATCGACGACCGCGCCCTGTCGCTCAAAATGAAAACCTAACATGAACATGCCGGAACCAAAGAAATGCCTTATGACTGCGGAATGAAAATCAGTCAGGCAAATTCCCAGAGCTATCAGCTGTCAGCCATCAGCTATCAGACCTCCAGCGAAAGGGCATCGCTTCGCCTGGATCAGGGCGAGCTGAATGCTGATGGCTGATGGCTTTGCAGCCATTCGATACCGGCTCACTTTGAGTGAACGCCTCACGGCACACCAAACGTGCCGTGAGGCATTAAATCAGCTCCCGGGCGGCGCCGCTCGGATCATCGGGCGAGAACCGCACCAGCGCCAGTTCCGGTCCGTCATGTGCGGCTGAAAAAGCATGCGTGCGCCCGATCCGCTCTCTCCATGAACCGGTGATGCGCGCCGACTCATGAATGTGGCCGTGAAGTGTGATCAGCGGCTGGCGTTTCTCGATGAACCTCCTCACGGCTATGCTCCCGACATGGACATCCAGAGGCACACGGTCCACCGTGACTCCGTCGAGTGCGGCCCGGTCCAGGGCGGTCTGATGCGGCGGCGTATGCAGCAGAAAGACCGCATGGGTGAGATCGTCATCGCCCGCCAGGCGGTCCAGATCGGCTTGAATGGTCGCAAAGCGGATCTCGCCTGCCGGGACGGGCACTGTCCGGAAGCCGCTTTCCGGAGAGATGCTCCCTGGATCGACGAATTGCGAGACATCGTACTTCTCCCAGTCCTTGAGCTGAAAGGGAGTCGGCGGCACGCAGGCATAACCGTACACTGCATAGTCACGCCATGGCGCCCGGCGATCATGCATATACTCCCATAACCGGCGGGAGGAGGCAGAGACCAGGGACGGCTCTACTGCCCTGGGGTCATCATTTCCCAGAATCAGGAAGACCTTCGGGTAATCATTCCCCAGAGCGTCCTGCAGTTTCCGGAAACCCGCAGCGAGATGCTGCTCGATAAAAGCGTCTTGCGCTCCGGCGCCCGACAGCTTCGCGCTGGGGACATGAGGAAGCAGGTCTCCGCCCAGAAACACGGCAGCCGGCCGCTCTGCCGCAATTCTGTCGAACAGCTTGCGATAGCGGTCGGCCTTGCCGTGGAGATCCGAAACAAAAAAGCAGCGGCTCAAGGGCCTATGACAGGGCGCCGGCGAGGAACAGCTTGCCGAAGTGCAGCGTAAGCACCGCTTTGCCCTCAAACTTTCCGCTGCCCGGCGAAATGTCGATCAGCATGTGGGGCGCCTCCCCTGCTGAGCCTGAATACATCGATTCCAGCTTGATCATCTTCGACATATCGGGTGTCTGACCGCGCGGAATGCTGCCGGGATACAGCGCCATGGTGAAGTCATTATCGCCGTTTTTGATCGCCCCGATGATATAGTCGCCCGCAGGAATTGTCACATCTCCGGCCTTGATTTCGGCTGAAAGCTTGAGCCTGGGGCTGCGCGGATTCAGAAAGGCACCGACAGCGGCGCCGGTGACATGGGTTTCGTTTGATGGCGTCGTGTTGTAGACGATCACTGCCTCGGCGCCGCTTGGCAGCTTGACCGTTATGGTTTTATTGAAATGGGGATGGGTCAGCGCCGATGCAACAAAAATCAACAGCACCCCAATTACGCTTAACACAAGGTATTGTTTCTTCACGGTTGTTCTCCTTCCGGAAAATCAAGATTCGTTCAAATGCCGCCCCGGCGGCAATCGCACAAATTTACCCTGACCGGAACAACACTTCAAGTCCGCCCGCTTTTACACCGCTGCAGCGCAAAGGACGCAGAGAAAGATTGAAAGACGCCGGGGACGTGATATTTTGAGGGCGCAAAGGCTCACAATGCTGATCGATCCACGGAAGTGCGTAGCGTGCGGAAATTGCGTCCCGATCTGCCCGGTCGGCGCAATCCACATCGATCCGCGCATCAAGCGCGCGACTGTCAGCGAAGATCGGTGCGTCGAATGCTTCACCTGCTATCGCGGGATGAGCAGCGAGAACCTGAATCCCACGCTGATCCGCGCCATACGCGCCCTTCTCCACGTTTTCCGCCTGCGCTTCGATCCGGAGCCGGATGTCTGCCCCACTTCCGCAATGGCTCCGCAGGAGCTGGCGTGGCCGCGCATCGTCCGGCGCGCATTCAGCGACCCGCTGGTTCCGCATGAATCGACGGGCGTGCACGGCCGCGGCACGGAAGAAGTCAAGACCAACGACGTGACCAACCGGATCGGACCCGGGGAAACCGGCTTCACCGTTGAATTCGGCCGCCCGGGCGTGGCGACCAGTTTCACCGAAATTCAAACGATGACCATGGCGCTCGCCGGGGAAGGCCTGGCTTTTGAGGAGCGCAACCCGGTGACTTACCTCATGTCCGATCCAACCCGGGGCGCCATCCGGGAGGACATCCTCGGCGAAAGAATCCTCTCGGCGATCGTCGAGTTCAAGACGACCCTGGAGCGAGTCCCAGCAATCATCAGCAAGATCGAGCAGGTGGCCGCCGGCCTCGAGACGGTGGTCCTGGTAGGCGTCTCGACGCGGTGTGACGCGGAGGGCAATAGCACACTGGAGGAGATATTGCCTTCAGCCGGTTTTGACTATATCCGGGGAAAGACAAACCTCGGCCTCGGCCGCCCTGAAAGGAAACCGTGACCAACACGCTCCACCGGCACACGACTAAAGAGCGCCTGAAAAAGGACTACATCGTGTTCGCCATCCCCAGTCGCGGATACAATGATGCCGGCTCTGTGCCGAAGCTGCAGGACTTCCTGCGCCGCGCGGTCCACTATGGTCCGGTCAACCTGGGGGATGCGGCGCACGGCGCTCTCCTGCGGCCGAGCAAGGGCCTTACGCCGCTGGCTCACTGGGTGCGCAGCGAACCGCTGCGCCACAGAGAAGTGATCGCAGGCGTCGATACCCCGACCACTGCCGCAGCGGTCTTCGACAACGAGGCGGCGGCTGTCGATTTCATGCGAGCACTGCGCCAGGCCGATCTCGGTCTGTCGATCAACCTCAGCGCTCCGGTTGAAGAAGCGCACCGCTGTTGCCGCAAGGCCGGCATTGTGCGGCACAGCGTCGAATATTCGCTGCGCGCCATGGGCAAGACCGACCTCTTGCCGGAAGGCCGCGTGCTGGAGCTGGCTACGATGTGCGGCCATGGCATGATCTCCTTCGATTTTACGCGCAAGATGCTGGACTGGGTGCGCGAAGGCCGCCGCAACCCGAAGCAGGCGAGCGAATACCTGGCGCGCTTCTGCACCTGCGGCATCTTCAATCCCGCCCGCGCCGTGGAGATCCTCGAGGAAGCCCGCGCCAGCCCGCACCCGACGCACTCAAATGCATAGAAATATTTGAATTGCCACGAATTTCACGAATTGCACGAACTCATTCTTTACTTCTGCGTGCACGGAATTCGTGTAATTCGTGGCTTGTTTTTCTATTGCCGAAGCAGGGTCATTTTTCCCAGCTCAGGATGCGGCGTTCGAAGTCGAAGTGGATTCGCTTGAGCCCCAGGGAACCGACGCCGAGGACGGCATCCCAGCGCTCGGGCCTAGGATTGTCGATTACCATGGCCATCAGCTCCTTCCACTCCGTCGGTCCGATCCTGAGCGCTTTGAGAGGCAGCTCGCTGGACCGGAAACCGCCGCCCATGTGCGGAGTCGACGCCTGGCGCTCGGTGAGCCGACGGTACTGCCAGATTCTGGGTCCGCTCTCAAACAGGCGGAAGGTGGCCGCGCCGGTGTCCACCAGCATCCGGATCGTCTGGTCATGCACCTGAGCTTTGATCACAATCAGGGTGGGATCCGACTCGAAGGGAGCGGAGGCGGAAGGGGCCTCCCAGGGGCCGAAGACGATCTTCTGCTGCTCGTAATCGATCGCGAAGTTTCGGGTGCGCAGGACATTCAGTCCCAGGATCATGTCGATCCCGTCGATCGGGATCTTGCCCGCGACGCAGGCCAGGGATGTATTGATGGTCCCTACTTGCAGGTTCCGGACCAGGGCCAGGGGGGCCTTCTCGACCTTGCCGACAGCGACATATTCCACGGTATGGGCGAGGAGGGCCAGGTCAAGCCGCTTTGTGACCCGCATGTCGATCACGGTACAGTCTGCGCCGGTGTCCACGAGCATGTTGAGTTCATGGCCTCCCTCGATTGTCCCTCGCACCACGATCTTGTGGCCCGTCAAGAGCTTGAAGGGTATCTCCTGCATTTGCATGGCGATCACCGGCTCGCCGGCAATCAGGATGGTGGCGGCTGCGATCCATAACCTGTTCGACCGGACTCTCATGGCTGGCCCTCCTCCGCGGCGTTTCACATCGCCGGGGAGAATGGCCGGTCATGGACGAAGAAGTCCGGTAAGGGGAGCGGGATTCAGACGAATCTTCGCCGAAGGATTGGCGAAGTCATTGCAGTTACAGGGGTTGTGACGGGTTTGTAACGCGGCGCCACGGTAGTGGCTAAAAGGATGAATCACCTGCCGGTCGGGCAGAGCCGCTTCAGCTCCTCGAACCAGTTCTGGACCAGAATCATCTGTGAGTCACAGGCTGGGGTTTGGATGCTTCATCCCGTACCATTAGAAAGTGCCTGCCATCGAGCGTGCAATAGTTGGGCAACGGCGATCCGGGCGCAACCGCCATATCAGATACCCTTCGCGGGGGACCAACCACTTCGAGTGTGGGCTGAAGGCGCACGTCAATGGCAACCAAATTGCGCGAAGGGAGCTCGACATAGAAAAGCCTGTGGCCGGTTCTGTCCCAGGTGGCCGCCGCTCCTCCTGCTTTGCTGATCTTCTTCTTTACTGCACCATCCGGAAAGGAGCGGGCGTACACCTCACGTCTCCCGGATTCCTCGGAGTCATACGACAACCATCTGCCATCCGGCGAAAACTCCGGTTGGTTCTCAAAATACTTGGTCGTGGCGAATGGCAGCAGTTTGCGATCTTCCAACCGCAAGACCCAGATATCACCCATCGTTTCAGCATTGCCTTCCCAGTAAGCAAGAAACCGTCCGTCGGGCGTCCAGGAAGCAGGGAATAGTGTGTGTTTGCTGTCAACAAGGAGCTCCTTTGGCCCGCTTCCATCCCAGGGCTGCCACCAAATATTGGTGTCCCCGGATTCCCTCCAACTGAACTTGATCTTTTTGCCGTCCGGCGTCCAGATTGCATTCCAGATCTCTCCATCGAGGTTTATTCTGCGGCCGTATCCTGCTCAAAGTCGAAAACCCATCCGGTCCGGCTTCGCCCGTGGGTAGCATAAACGAGGCGTTTTCCGTCCGGTGACATTCGGGGCCAAAAATATGGGCCTATTTCCAAAGGCAGGGGCTTTGTTGTCCCAACATCGTCACACAATACCAAGGATGTCCGGCGATCCGGATAGGTCCCGCCTGGTGCATAGATCAGGATTCCGGAATTGGAAAAACTGAACTGTGCGGCTGATGTGTTGCGGCTGTCGTCATAGATGAACAGGGATTGCATGACGTCAGAAATCACGGGGACAGCGGAGCCTGTAACCGTCAAATGATCGAGATCGAACGGCACGGCCATCAGCGTCCCGTCCCGGACAAACACCAAGTGACCTGTGGGCGCGTAACGGGGATTTGCTCCGTGTTCGATCAGAACACGGCGTGCGCCGGCATCAAATTCATGCAGGGCTATGCGAGTATCATACTCGCTCGTTCCAGTCATAATGGTGAAGATCACGGCGCTTCCACCCGGGAGTACCTCCGGCCATCGGTGGCAGCACTCTCCATTTTCTTTGTTTATTGTGGTCAAGGGGGACGGTCCGAGGTCGGCCATGCGCAGGATAAGACGGAACACTGCATCCAAGCCCATCAATCTCAGGCGGATGCTGTCTCCCCCCAACGCTCCAGGAGGGATAGGAAGTTGTCACGGGTCAGGAGAGTGGCATCCTGGGGTCTTTCCAGAGACGTGCGGACTTCTTTGGCCAGCGATGCCATCCGAACGGCTCCTGCGAGGATACGCACCTGCGCCACCCATTCCGCAGCTGGATAGGCACGGACTCCTTCAGTCTGAATCAGCGCGTTCTGCAGCAATGTCAGGTTCGGTTGGACCGGCGGGCGGAGCGTTCCGTACCACAGGAGATCATACCAGTCGCGCCCCTTCGCATAGCGGCGCGTGGTCAGTGCATGAATCTTGCCTGCCAGGAGCGACGGGAGATCATGGTGCCGAACGACGAAGATCATGTGACGGTTGACGATCTGTGTTCCATATTGGGCGCCGGCCGGAGGTTTGGTGTCGATCTCCATCTTGATGGCCAGCTTCTGCTCAGGAATCCCGGCGAGGCCCGCTTCGTAAAGAATCCGCGAAAAGCGAACCCAGGCCACATGAACGGTCCTGACGTCTCTCTATCGGAGCTCGACCTCGAAGCCGGACAGAGCCAGGTCGCGTTTGAGTTTTTCAATCCATTTTAGAGGGTCGTAGCGAGTGCCGTTTTCCAGCGAGAAGTCCAGGCCCTCCGAAAAGCGAGGCCAAACAGGAATCGCAGTGCCGTGCCGCCGACAAGGGAAAGCCCGATGAAAGCCTCGCTCTCATGAAGAGAACGCAGTATCAGCGCTTGCAGGTACTCTCTCAGCAGGTTCAGTCGCAGCGAGGCGTCCGGGGCATTCCGGACGAGAAGGAGTGCCGCCTCCTTCATAGCTCGATCGAATCCTCGAATTCCAGTTTGGACAATCGCACGAAAACATCCACAGCCCGAAGAAGCCGGGGAGACTTAAAGGCTCGTGCATACAGTTCCAGTGTCTTACAGTCGACCATTTCGAAATTCTGAAAACGCATCTCCACCATGCGGTTTATATCCCACTCGCCTTCGTGAAGGTGCCAGAGGTCCAACAGTGCTTTTTCAGGTTCGCCAACCAGCACGTTTTCCCGTTCATCCACAACAGGCTTGTAGCCGAAGAAAGCGTCCGCCTTGATGTGTCTGTAGTTAAAATCGCTCAGGGCATTGCGGAAGCTCCGGGCAACCCGCGTGGATACGCTCGTATGCACGAACACCGCCTCCGGGATTATGTCGCAGTAACTCAGCGCCCACTGGCAGCTGAGATAGGATGGCCGGTACAGGGCGTTGGCCAGCGCTGCGGGATTGATCTCGACGCGACGATATGGTTCGGCGAACGCATACATGGAGCGCCTTAGCGATATCAGTTTACCAGACTTCGTCCACCGGTACAGTTGAACACGCAGGGATTGTCGCTTTTCCCGCGTGAGCTGCACCAGAGTCGGCAGGTCGAAATACGGCATCTTTCCGACCAATGCCAGTAGATCTTGGAATTTCATAAACAATAGTATACAATATTGCATGCCTATCCGGATGTTGCATATTCCACCCGTATGCCGGTAGTATGAGCCACGTCCACACCTATATTATTTACCATATTGTTACTTATAGTGCGCTTTCTACGCACTATAAATATCATTAAAGCAACTATTCGTCAAATCCAAGGGGACGTGGGGACATCCGGAAGGCAGCGGCGTCTGAAGCGGATAGAGTCTTGTGCAACATCCGGATAGGCACGCAATATTGTTTATTTATGTAAACGCAATTGAGAATGCAAAGAATGCCTCTTCCTGTTCGGCGCTGCGCTGTTGCTGCGCCAGAGCGCGCCTCCCTGTCGCGCATTCCAATCGGCCAGCCCAGTGTCAGTTCTTGCCCACTGGCACGAGCCGCTTGAGCTCTTCGAACCAGTTCAGGACTAGCTGCAATTGCCTTACTTCAACGGATTTGTATTCCAGGGGCTCTTGAATAAGAAACCGCTTCCCGTCCGGGGAGATGTTGTAGCCTGTGAAAGGGCTGCTGATAACTCCCGGGTAGTCGACCAGCGGTTGCGGCCTTCCAATGAAGAGTTCCGGCTCGGTGTGGATATCCACCTTCATCAGCTTGGACCGGTCGAGATTTAGATAAAACAGCTCCTTTCCGTCGGGAGACCACAGGGGTTCGCAACCCCCTCCGTTAGAAACAGGAATGTTCTCCTTTACATCGGGGAAGGAGCACAAATAGACCTCGAACCTGCCGGATTCGTTGGAAACGTAGGCCAGCCAGCGCCCATTTGGAGAAAACTCGGGAAAAAGCTCGTCGTACTTAGTGTCCATCGACGGCGTCAGCTGTTTGTCTTGCATCCTGA
>Ga0299915_10002577_pt1 | contig 13184 bp, 10 predicted proteins | sample RVTome_13_FD_200263 | JGI IMG/M metagenome (GOLD analysis project Ga0299915, IMG submission 200263) | Soil microbial communities from uranium-contaminated site in the Upper Colorado River Basin, Wyoming, United States - RVT92D227 (version 2) ...
GCCGGCGAAAGGTCCGGAGGACGATTTCTTCTTCTCCTTCATGGGTGCTTCCGGCCACCCAGACCCGGTCCTGCTCCCCAATCCCCAGGACCTGTTTCATCTCTTCCGGATGGCGGGGGTCCGCGGAAGCAGCGGCCTGGTCGAGCTTGCAGTTTCCGTTGACGGAGACGTGAATCGGGTTCGCCCCCATGGCGATGATTCTTTCCCCGTCCTGGACCCGGATCATGGACATGGCGTCGAAATGGTCCAGGACCGCGGTGAAAAAGAACCGGATCCTGCGGTACCGGCCGGCGGACCGGTCGGAAATCCGGCCGTTCACCAGCAGGGCTTTGGCCCCCTCGGCTTTCAAAATCCGGAGGAAATTGGGCCACAGTTCGGTTTCGGCAATCACGAAAAGGTCGGGCCTCAGACGGCGGATGACTTTTCGGACCACCCCGGGATAGTCCCAGGGGAAGAAAAAAGTCCCCGAGGCTTCGGTCACCCGCTCGCGGGCCATCTTCTGCCCGCTCTCCGTTCCGGTGGAGAGCATTAAACAGGCGCCCGGATAAACCTTCCGGAGTTCGCGGAACAGGGGATGGACGGCGCCGACTTCTCCCAGGGAAACCGCATGAACCCAGAGCCTGGGTTCGCCTTTCATTCGCTCCAGTGTTTCCCGGGGAAGGAACCCCAGTTTCTGGGCAAAGATCTTCCGCTTTTTGGGGGAGAAGATGACCTTGGCCAGGAATAGGGGAAGCGCGCCGAGCGAAAAGAGGAACAAAAGAAGATTATAGAGAATATACACAGACGGATGTGCCCCTGATTCTCAGGACGGAACCCTGGCCCCCTGTCCCTTCTGTCCTTTCCGTCCTTGCCCCGATGAAAATAAACCCCCAAAAATCCAATGCCCCCTGTCCACAAGCACCAAATTCCAATGCGCAAATTTCAAATTCCAAACTCCTTGTAGGCAGATGTTTTGGTCATTGAAAATATGGGGTTTGGAATTCCTTTAGGATTTGGAATTTGCTTTGCCCCCCTGTCGTATTATAAAACTCCCCGAAGATCGAACAACGGAAGATCAGCCTTCGGAAATCAGCCTTCTCACTTTTTCCAGGTCTTCCGGCGTGTCCACCTCCTGGGAGTCATACCGGGTCTCGACGATCCGAATCCGGTACCCGTTCTCCAGGGCCCGCAGCTGTTCCAGAGACTCCGCCCGTTCCAGCTCCCCCCGTTCGATCTTCGTAAACCGGACCAGAAAACCCGCGCGGTAGGCATAGGGTCCGATATGTTTAAAATAGCGCGGAGTCGCCGCCGAAGCTATGACGTAGGGCATGGGAGAGCGGGAAAAATAAAGGGCGAACCCCAGTTTGTCCACGACCACCTTCACCACGCTGGGGTTGACCAGGTCCTCCTGGGTGCGGATGGGGTAGACCAGAGCGCCCATCAATAATTCCGGGTCATCCCGGAAGGGACCGACGATCTCGTCCACCATCCCCGGTTCGAAGAGCGGCTGATCCCCCTGGATGTTGACGATCAGATCGTTCTCCCCAGCCTCCAGGATCTGCACGGCCTCCGCGGTCCGATCGGTTCCCGAGGGATGGCGGGGGGAGGTTTGAACCGCTTCCCCGCCGAACTCGACGACCTTCCGGTAGATCCGGTCATCGTCGGTGGCCACGATCAAGCGGTCCAGGGACGGGGACCGCCGGGCCCGCTCGTACACGTGCTGAATCATGGGTTTACCGGCAATATCGACCAGGATCTTTCCGGGCAGACGGGTGGAACCGTACCTTGCGGGGATAATTCCAAAAACTTTCATAATATTTTTTCGCCACAGAGGACACAGAGAACACAGAGAAAAAATAGATAGTGGCTCCCAAGCACCAAACAAATCTTAAATTTCAAACCTGAAATTTTCTGTTCGCATGATCCGGTTGATGAAAATCCTGAGTTCGAATTCTATTGGAAGGGTGATTTTTTGTCTTTTTTTCTACTCTGCGTCCTCTGTGTTCTCTGTGGCTAAGTTTTTAAAGTACTTCCTTCGCCGCTTTCAGAACCGCATCGATCACCCGGCCCTTCTGTTCGTCGCTCATCTTGACCGAGATGGGAAGGGCGATGGCCCGCTTCAGCAGGGCCTCCGACTTCGGCCAGGCGTCCGTCCGGTACGGGGGCAGGGACTGGATCATGTGTTTCCAGTGGCCCGCGAAATGCCAGTTCATGGCCGAGGGGAGGATCTTGGTGTCGACCTTCGATTTGGCCAGATGATCATTGAACGCCCTGGCCACCTTGGCATCGGGGAGGAAGAAGGCCAGGGTGTCCCCTCCATCCCCTGCGGGATCGGGAAGGTCGCGGAACTGGACCTGGGGGATCGAGGCAATGGCCTTTTTAATCTCCCCCTTGTTCTTCCGCTGCTCGGCCAGCACATAATTCAGCCGCTCCAGCTGGACCAGGCCGAAGGCCCCCTGGATCTCGGTCATCCGGTAGTTGAAGCCGGTGGCGCGGTGCGGATCCTCTCCCCGGGGAACTTCGGGGTTATGAACATGGCCGTGGTCGTGGTACTCACAGGCCCGTTCGTAGAGCTTTTTGTCGTCCGTCACCACCATCCCCCCCTCCCCGGTGGTCAGGGTCTTTACATAGTCGAAGCTGTAGGTTCCCAGGGCGCCCAGGGTCCCCGTCTTCTTTTCCTTGTAGCCCGAGCCGCAGGCCTGGCAGGAATCCTCGATCACCGGGATGTTTCTTTTGCGGGCGATGGCCAGGATCTCGTCCATGCGGGCGGGGACGCCCAGCATGTGAACGGGCATGATGGCCCGGGTCTTATCCGTAATCTTGGCCTCCAGGTCTTTCGGGTCCATGTTCAAGGAAGCGTCCACTTCGGTCAGCACGGGAGTGGCCCCTGCTTCCAGGACCCCCTCCACCGTGGCCACAAAGGTGAAGCTCTGGGTGATGACCTCATCGCCCCTCTTGATTCCCAGGGCGGCCACGGCCACGCGCACGGCGGCCGACCCGGAAGAGACTCCCAGGGCGTATTGGCAGCCCGCGTATTTGGAAAACTGGCTTTCGAAATCCAGAACCTTGAAGATGTTCTTTCGTTTCTCATTGAAGCCGTACCGGAAAAGAACGCCCCGGCCGACAACTTCGGACACGGCTTCCTGCTCTTCTTTGCCGATCAACTCTGCTCCACCCATCTGCCAACCTCCTTCGATGAATTCGGAATGCGGATTGCGGAATGCGGAATAAAAAACGCCTGGTAAACCCTGTACTTTTCTTTATTTATTCCGCAATCCGAATTCCGCATTCCGCATTTTCCCAATCCCTTCCCTTCATCCTGGATCTTACCCCGATTTTCCCCGCCAGGACAAGAAGGAAAGTTATAAGACGCTGCGGTAGATCTGGACGGCCTCTTCGAAAGAGACCGGCCGGGGATTGTTCTCCAGCGGGCGGGTGACTTTCAAGGCCTCTTCGGCCATGCCCGGGAAGGCCGACTCGGGGATTCCCAGGTCGCTCAGGCGCAGGGGAACCTGCACATCCCGGGCCAGGCGTTTCACGGATTCAACGGCCAGAAGCGCCGCCTGTCTGACCGGCAGCCCTTCCACTTTCTCCCCCATGGCCTCGGCGATTTTGGCGAATTTTCCCGGAAGGGAAAGGGCGTTGTATTCCATGACTGCGGGGAGCAGGAGCCCGTTGCCCACCCCATGGGGGACCCGGAAACGACCCCCCAGGGGATAGGAAAGGGAATGAACGGCGGTCACTCCGGCGTTGGCCAGGCCGATTCCCGCCAGCAGGCTCCCCAGAAGCATGTCGGCGCGGGCGTCCAGGTCGGATCCTCTTTCCACCGCCCTTCGCAGGCTCTTTCCGATAAGCCGGATGCCTTCCAGGCTGAAAATCTCGGAGAGAGAATGGGCCGCCTTGGAGGTGTAGGATTCGACGGCATGAGCCAGGGCGTCCATCCCGGTGAAAGCCGTCGGGGCCGGCGGAAGGGATAAAGTCAGTTCGGGATCGAGCACCGACATTTCCGGGTAAAGATGGGGACTGTTGATCCCGGCCTTCTTCTTCTCCTCTTCATTGATGAAGACCGCGGTGAAGGTCACTTCGCTTCCGGTGCCCGCCGTGGTGGGGACCATTCCTTTCAACAGGCCCGGGCGGGGGACCTTGTCCAGTCCCTGATAGTCCCTGGCCTGCCCTCCGTTGGTGGCCAGAATCGCCGCCGCCTTGGCCGTGTCCATGGCGCTGCCCCCGCCGACGCCCAGGACAAAGTCACACTTCTCTTTCCGGGCGGTTTCCCCGCACCAATCGGCGATGATCGTCCGCGGCTCGGGTTCCACCCGGTCAAAGAGCACCCAGGGAAGGTTCTCCCGCTCCAGGGATCCGGTGATCTTGGAGAAGGCTCCGGCCTTGGCCAGACCCGGGTCCACCACCACCAGGACCTTTTTCCCGCCGGTCTTGCGAATGGCGGCTCCCAGCCGCTCGACCGCCCCGACTCCGAACGTAATTTCTCCTGCCGCCCGAAAGGTGAAGATTGCCATGACGCGATGCCCCTTTTCTTTTTTTCAGTCTTGTAAGGACAGATGATGCTGGTCTTCGGCAAATGAGAACTGCTTGTTTTTGTGGGTTTGGATGTAGGATTCCACCCGGCTCTGAATTTCCGGGGAGAGATTCAGGAATTTGACCCCCATCCCCCGGCGCAGGTGCCGGCTCTCCTTTCCGTACTTGTTGGTCCAGATCACTTTGCAGGCCACCTCGATGGGCACTTCTCCCTCGGCCAGGTGAAGCTTCAGCACGAACTCCTCTCCCAGGTCCAGGGGATTGGGGGTGCGAATGAAAACGCCCCCGTCCCCGAGGTCGTGGGAAATGGCCAGAGGCTCCCCATCCATGTCCACTTTGAGCATCTTGGTGACCCGGTCATCGGCCTTTAGCGCCTCCGCTTCCATCACCGGAAGCGTCCCCTTCACCAGTTCTTCCGTCTGTTCGGAGAGGGGAGGATTGGCCTCGGCCGTGGCGGCGGGAAGGAGTCTTCCGATATGGTCCTCGATGCGCTTTCGCTCCACATCGGAAAGAGTCTGCAGCTGGTTCAGAATGGTATCCAGGTACTGCTCGTAGTTTTTGCGGAAGCTGGCCCCCTTGCGCACTTCCTCCGCCAGGGAGGAATGCTCCATGGCGATGGCCACCTGGTGGGCCAGGATCAGGAGGAACTGGAGGTCTCTGGTGGTGAACTTCCGCTCGTCGTCGATGATGACCACCGTGAGAGCGCCGAGGGACTTCTCCTCCAAGAGCAGGGGGATGCTCATGAGGGAGGTGATCTTCCGGTCCCTTTCTCCATACTTCAGGAAATCGGAAAAATCCGCCGGCTCCCGCAGGAGAAAAGGCTTCTTCGAGCGGAGCGTTTTCCGGGCCATCTCCTTCTCTTCAAACAACCCCACCTGCTCGTGCTGCGGGTCGGAGGTGAAGGTGAACTGGGTCTTGAGAATCCCGCTCTTTTCCTCCATGAGAAAGACTGTGGACCGATGGGCCTTCAGGCAGTTCAGGGACTCCCGCCCGATCATCTCCAGGACGGACATAAAATCTTTATGATGAAGGATCGCCGAACCGATCTGCGCCAGGGCCACGACCTCATCCATGCTCCCCACCAAACGTTCCAGCCTGACTCGGTGGATGAAAACGTCCCGGCGCTTTTTCCTGAATTCCCGATTTTGATAGATCACATAGGAGCAGAAAAGGAGCAGGAGGATCGTGGCGGGAAAAATCAGCGCGGAGAAACGGAAGGAAAACAGCCTTTCCCCGATTTCCCGGGGAGAAAGGGCCAGGGTATCAAAATCCCTGACGAGGATGAAGAGGGTCAGCACCAGGATCATGAAGACCGCCAGAAGCCAGAGTTGGAAGTCCTTCTTCTCCAGGCGCTCGATGTCCTGGAGGGACTTGGCCTCGGCAATGTCCTTATCGAAATCCTTTGTAAGGATCTCCTGTTTGAGGATTCTCTTTGAGGATTTCCTAGAGGTCACTCATTCCCTCTCGACGATCCCGGGTCCCCCGGCCCCGTCTAATCCTGGGGAGCCCCGCTCCGGGCGGAATGGGCTCTCCTGCCGCATGGTGTCCGGTTGAAAGAACAGGCGGCCGCTTCCGCTCTTAGCCGCTAAATCATATCATTCCAGTAGAGCGAAAACAACCTCTAACCCCCTGTTCCCTCTATCTCTTTATCGGCTTTCCGGCCTTTCCTCTTAAAAGATGAAATCATTCGGATTTTAAACGGAAAACGGGCGGGCATAGACGCTTGTGCCGGGACCGGGCCATCATCCCTTTCACGTAGCCCACCTTGTCTCGGGACGCCCTCGGCTCCTTTCCCCTTTCCAGGCCTTCGATGATCCGGTCCAGGTCCTGATAGCGGATGTTCATATCCTGTTCATCGGTCTGCCCTTCCCAGAGACCGGCGCTGGGGGGCCGGTCCATGATCCGGCCCGGGATTCCCAGTTCCCTGGCCAGCGCGCGAACCTGAGTTTTGGTCAAGTCCCCCAGGGGGTTCAGGTCAACCCCCCCATCCCCGTATTTGGTAAAGTACCCCATGATTCGTTCCGACTTGTTTCCGGTCCCCATCACCAGGTAGTTTAACTGGTTGGCATAGTAATAGAGAGCGGCCATTCTCAGGCGGGGTTTGAGATTGGCCTGGCACATTCGACCGGCAGGAGGGAGTCGCTTCAGGAACGCGTCATATACGGGAGCGAGGTCCACCCGTTCCCGTGGCAGCTGAAACCGGTCGACCACCAGCAGAGCGTCCCTTTCATCCTGGGGAAGGCTGTGGCAGGGCAGGAGGAGGGTTAGTACATTGTCCCCCACCGATTTCTGGGCCAGAACTGCGGCCACGGCCGAATCGATCCCCCCGCTCAATCCCACCAGGATCCCCGCAGCGCCGGTTTCTTTAACTCTCTTTCGAATCCACCGGCACAATCTCTCGCTCAATTTCATCCGTCCCCTCTCCGCCGGTTCCATTTTTTCCTTACTATAGACGAACGGGGAAGCAGTGTCAAAAAAATAGGGCTAAGAAGTATCTGCCGTGAGGCCCAAGGACGAGGGGAAACACTCCAAGAAATCGGGTTAAAAAACTTTGGCGGTGAAGCGCAGGAGAGAGGGAAAAAGGCCAATGAGCAATGAGCATTGGTCATTGGTCATTGATCATTGATCATTGATTCTTGCTGGGTTGGATCTCAATAGGCGTACAATTTCCCGTAAGGGCGATGGGAGTAAGGAATCAGTTTAACGAAGGGGCCCCGGCGGATTTCTTCCCAGGGCAGGTTGAAATCGCGGCAGTATTCCGCGAGGAAAGGGTCCAGCTCTTCCCGGTCGCTCTTGTTGATGTCGAAAATCATGATCTCCTTCCCCAACTGGTAATTCCTCACGCACCCCCGGATGAAGATCTTGCCCGCATGCATGCCGGTCCCCACATAGGTGCCCACGGGCGACTTGTCCACCTCCCCCCGGAGCCCCAGTACGACGATCAAGCCCCCGGCCATGTATTCTCCCAGGAAGTTCCCCGCCCGGCCTCCGATGATGATGGCCGGGAAGAATTCATTGAAGGCCTTCATGTGAATCCCCACGCGGTATCCGGCATTGTCCCGGATGTGGATTTTTCCTCCCCGCATGGCGTAGCCGGTGATATCGCCCGCACTGCCGTGAATGACGATCTTCCCCCCGTTCATCGTGTTGCCGACCCCGTCCTGAGAATTTCCCTGGACGATCAGGGAAGGCCCGTCCATGAAGGCGGCCAGGTCGTTTCCCGGGGTTCCCTGGATGTGGATCTGCACATCGCCGTTCCGGATTCCGTCTCCGATGTACCGCTGACCGTTGACCTGGTCGAGAAAGATTTCCTTCTCCCCGGTCTCGATCGCCTGATGGACCTTTTCATTGAGGACCCGGTAATGCAGGCCCCGGGCTGAAATTCTCATACTTCAATCCCTTCTCCGGTCACATGATGTTTGCGGTATTCCCGGGGCAGGTGGATGAGCCCGAAGCTTTCCTTCAGCAAGTGATCCCTCAGGTCTCCGATCTTCATGGCCTCCCGGATCAGCCCGGTGTAGACCCCGGCCCGGCTGATTTCGCCCACGAAAAGGGCCCCCACGATCCGGTCTTCCCGCAGGACCAGTTTCTTGTAGATTCCTTTCTTCTCCTGGAGGGATTCGATCGTTTCATAGCCGTTCCCTTCCGGGGGATCGGTGAGACCCACCGAAATCGTGGGAATGCCGCAGAGTTCCACCGAATTCATGACCAGCGGTCCCTCATATTCTTTCTTCCCCCCGCCCATGTTGAACCCGGCCACTTTACCCTGCCTGACGGCACTGGGCCATATGGGAACCACCCGGGGAGCCCCCCCGAAGAAATCACGGGCCTGACAGCAGTCCCCCGCGGCAAAGACATTCGCCGCCGAGGTTTTCAGGCGCTCATCCACCAGGATCCCCCGGTCCGAGCGAATCTCCGTTCCTTTGACCCAGTCCAGGTTGGGCAGGACCCCGATGGCTCCGATGATGACCTGGCAGGGGATCTTGACCCGATTCGGCAAAACCACTTCTTTCACCTTCCCGGTGCGATCCGCGCCGATCTTGGTCACGGTATTCTTCAGGAACACCCGGCAGCCCTCTTTTTTCAGCGCTCCTTCGATGATTTCCGACGCCCGGCGGTCGAAGGTCGCCGACAAGACCCGGTCGGCCAGCTCCACCAGGGTCACCGAGACTCCCCTCCCCAGGAGCCCCTCCGTGGCTTTCAGGCCGATCAATCCTCCCCCCACCACTACCGCATCCCGGACCGAGTTGTCTTTCAGGTAACGCGCCAGGTCCTCGGCTTCCTGCAACCGGGTGAAGGAAAAGATCCCCTCCATCTTTTTCCCGGGAACCCGCAGGGGAATGGGCACGCCGCCCGTGGCGATCAGGAGCCGGTCATAGGGAACGGAATGGCCATCGGAGAGGATCACCCGATTCTCCGGGGTCTCCAGCTTCACCGCCTTTTTCTTCAGCCGCAGCTCTACCCCGTTCCGGGTGTAAAAATCCTCCGGGCGGTGGGCCAGCTGATTTTTCTTCAATTTCCGGGCCAGCAGGTAGGAGAGGAGGGGTTTGGAATAATTCACCACTCCTTCCTCGGAGATCACCGTGATCCGCCCCTTGGGGTCCGCTTCGCGGATTCCCTCCACGGCGGCGGTTCCGGCGGGTCCATTGCCGACGATGACATATCTCATGATTCTTCCTCAAAGACGATGGCTTCGTTGGGGCAGTTTTTCACGCAGACGGGGATCTCTTCCCCCCGGCACAGGTTGCACTTGGAGATCACCCGTTTGCCCTCCACGTTGCGCGAGACGACCCCGAAGGGACAGACCATGATGCACATCCAGCAGCCCACGCACTTCTCCTCCTCGGCCAGGACCGCGCCGCTCTCCGGGTCCCGGTGCATGGCCCCGGTGATGCAGGCTTCCAGGCAGGGGGCGTCCTCACAATGGCGGCACTGGAGGGCGAAGGAGAGATATCCCTTTTCCTCCACCAGCACCCGGGAAACGGCCTTGGGGTATTCCCCCTTGTAGGCCTTGATGATGTTGCGGGTCTTGGAATTCTGGACGATGCAGTGCACCTCGCAGAGGCGGCAGTTCATGCAGTATTCTTCATGGATAAAAATCTTCTTCATCTTACCAGGCCTCCCCTGCCGGTTTGACCCCCAGGATCTTCATGTCCGTGTCTCCCAGGCCCACGGCGCGCAGCTGCTCCCGGTTGCCCCGGAGACTCTCCAGGGCGTTGATTCCCATTCCCCCGAGCATCTCCTTGATCTCCAGGGACCAGGCCCGCAGCAGGTTGACCAGCCGGCGGGCGCCGATCTCCGGGTTCAGGCGCTTGGTCAGGTAGGGGTCCTGGGTCGCGATCCCCCAGTTGCACTTTCCGGTGTAGCATTTCTGGCAGACATGACACCCCAGGGCCACCAGGGCGGCGGTCCCCACGTAGACCGCGTCCGCGCCCAGGGCGACGGCCTTGACCACATCGGCGCTGTTGCGGAACCCCCCGGCGGCGATCAGGGAGGCCCGGTTCCGCTGGCCCTCCTCCCGCAGCCGCTGGTCCACCACCGAGATGGCCAGTTCAATGGGAATTCCCACATGGTCGCGGATGACCCGGGGAGCCGCGCCGGTTCCCCCGCGCAGGCCGTCGATGACCACGAAATCCGCTCCCGCCCGGACAATCCCCGAGGCGATGGGCGCCACGTTGTGGACGGCGGCGATTTTAACCCCCACGGGTTTGCGGTAGCGCACCGCTTCTTTCAGCGCGTAGATCAGCTGCTTCAGATCTTCGATGGAATAGATATCATGGTGGGGGGCGGGAGAAAGAGCATCCGTTCCCTCGGGGATCATGCGGGTTCGGGAGATCTCCTCGGTGACTTTTTCCCCCGGAAGGTGGCCCCCGATTCCCGGCTTGGCACCCTGCCCGATCTTGATCTCGATGGCCGCCCCCGCCTCCAGGTACCGCTTGTGCACCCCGAAGCGCCCGGAAGCCACCTGCACCACCAGGTGCGGGCCGAAGGGATACAGGTCCGGGTGCAGCCCTCCTTCCCCGGTGTTCCAGAGGGTTCCCGCTTCCTTGGCGGCCATGGCCAGCGACTTCACCGCGTTGAGGCTGATGGAGCCATAGGACATGGCGGTGAACAGGATCGGGGTCTCCAGGGGAATCTGCGAGGAGAGGAAGGATTTCATGACTTCCTCCGGCTTCTGACCTTCCTTCACTTCCAGGCGGTCCGGTTTCCCCCCCAGGTACGTCCGCAGCTCCATGGGCTCGCGGAGGGGATCGATGGAGGGGTTCGTAACCTGCGAAGCATTCAACAGGAGGTGGTCGAAATAAACCGGAAGGGGACGGTCGTTCCCCATTCCCGTCAGCAGAACCCCTCCGGTGTCGGACTGGCGGGCGATATCCTCCAGGGCCCTTCCGGACCAGAGCGCATTGAGCTTGATCTCCGAAGGATTCCGGCGGATCCCCAGGGCCCCCGTGGGGCAGAGGTTCTCGCAGAAATGGCAGCCCACGCAGCGGCTGTCCTCCGAGGTCACCACCCCGGATTCCGGATCGTAGAGATGGGCGTCATTGGAGCACATCCGGTGGCAAACCTGGCAGCTTATGCATTTTTCCATATCCCGGAGGATCTTAAATTCTGGGGTAATCTTTCCTTTGGCCACGTTTTCACCTCAAATAGCCGATGACCGGTTCTCCGGCCTCCGGGGCCCAGACCCGGTCCGGGTCGGGGCAGACTTCCCGGATGGCCGATTCTTCCGAAGCGATGTACAGGTTCTCCCGCCACTCGGCGGCCACGAGCGGCCGTAATTTGATGCGGTCGTTCAGCCCCACCATGGCCCGGTGGTGGGCGGCGATCACCGCGAAAGGGCCGTTGAGCAGCGCGCTTCCGTAGACGACCCGCAGGAATTGATGGAAATCCTTCTCCTCCATCCTCTCGATTTCATCCCAGAGGGGAGCGGCCAGGATCTTGGCCACCACGGGGAAGGCCAGCTGATGCTTGCGGTGCAGGAGGTCAAACAGGTAGGTGATGACTTCCGTGTCGGTGTAGAAGGCGCAGTCGTACCCGAAATTCTTCAGGTACCGCCGGTTGGTGCCGTAGGAGGAAATCTCCCCGTTGTGGACCACCGACCAGTCCAGAAGCCCGAAAGGGTGGGCCCCGCCCCACCACCCGGGGGTGTTGGTGGGAAACCGGCCGTGACCGGTCCACAGGTACCCCCGGTACTCCTCGAGGCGGAAGAACTGGGCGATCTCCTCCGGGTATCCGACCCCCTTGAAGATCCCCATGTTCTTGCCGGAGGAGGCGATGAAGGCCCCGGTCTTCTTCTGGTTGATCTCCATGACCGTGCGGACGATGAAATCTTCCTCCGCCTCCACGCTGGAGATCCGTCTCTCCATCCGGGGGCGCAGAAAGTACCGCCACACCAGAGGGGGATTCTGAACGGCATCGATCTGCCGGGTGGGAATGGGTTCTTCCTTGAGGAGATGATAATTCTCCTCCAGGGACGGTTCGGTCTGTTTTCGCGCCTCCGGAGTTTCGTACAGGAGGTGAAAGGCATAATCGTCATTATGGTCCGGATAAATCCCGTAACCGGCGAACCCCCCTCCCAGCCCGTTGGACCGCTCGTGCATGCTGGCCATGGCCCGGATGATCACTTCCCCCGAAAAGGCCTTTCCCTCCCGGTTCATGATCCCCACCAGGCCGCAGGCGGATGGGATTCGATAGTCGCGATCGGCGATGAGAATGATTTCCTCCCTTCAGACCTTCTTTTCCCTGAAGGTCCCGGCAAATTTTTTTTCGCAAAAAAATTTAACCACAGAGGCCGCGGAGCACGCAGAGGAAAAAATGGCCAACGACTCAAGGCCAGGATGCAGGGAAAAATGCAGCCCCCGTCGCAACCCTTCCCGGAAGGTCAAGGCTGCCAAGGGACTTTCAGGAAATGATCTCTGCGCTCTCTGTTTCCTCCTCCTTTGGCCTTCTGTCTTTGTCCGCAGAGAACCGGGAGGACGCAGAGGGGATGGAATATCCACAAAATGGTTTTTGTTTTTAGCCTTTCGGGAGAAAATAGCTCTGCGGTCTCTGCGTGCTCTGCGGTTCCATTCTTTATGGGTCGGGGAGGGGCTTGCGCCCCTCCTCCGAAGCCGGGCTGCACGCCTTCTGGGGTGCAGAGGGAATGGCAACCCGGCTTATTCTCTTTGAGCGTCCTCTCTACAAGACTGATCTCTACCCATAACTGGTTTGCTGGACACAGGGGGTCTTATTCTGTTCAGTTAAGTGATTGATTAAATTCGAAATTCGAAACCCGAAATCCGAAACAATCCCTAAATCCGAATTTCCCAATGCCCGAAACGATTTTCTTACGACTCCATCGTTTGGAATTTTGGTCATTCGAGATTTGAATTTGTTTCGATATTCGTGCTTCGATATTCGAATTTTTGCGTTCATCAACCCTTTGACCTCCCATACCCGCGGTGCCCAGCAAAAGATATGGGACATGCTCAGTCTACAACAGGGGGAGATACTTATCGATCTCGTAGGAAGTGATCTGGATGCGGTACCGGTCCCACTCCAGCTTCTTGTTTTCGATGAAGTGTTCGAAAACGTGGTCCCCCAGCGCTTCCCGCACCATCTGGCTCTTTTCGGTGAGCTGAACGGCCTCCAGCAGGCTTCCCGGCAGCTGGCGGATGCGCCGTTTCAGC
>Ga0299915_10002578_pt1 | contig 13173 bp, 12 predicted proteins | sample RVTome_13_FD_200263 | JGI IMG/M metagenome (GOLD analysis project Ga0299915, IMG submission 200263) | Soil microbial communities from uranium-contaminated site in the Upper Colorado River Basin, Wyoming, United States - RVT92D227 (version 2) ...
ACATGAACGGATACACCGTGATCTTTACCCAAAAAAGTGGACACCCAGTTAAGCTTCACTCGCTCTCTTTTCAAACTCAGCAGGAGAACAATAATTCAATGAGGAATGTCTTCTGGTACGGTTATAAAATATTTCGATGTATTCAAACACACTCCCTCGGGCTTCCTGCCTGGTCCGGTACTTCTCAAAGTAAATCAGCTCCGTTTTTAACGTATGAAAGAACGATTCCATCAGGGCATTGTCATAACAATGGCCCGTAGAACTCATGCTCTGAACAAAACCATATCGATCCAATAGATCCCGAAACGCATAACTGGCATACTGGGTCCCTCGATCGGAATGAAAGATCAGACCCGCTTCGGGTTTTCGCCTTCTCAATGCCTTCTCTAAAGCCTCCGCAAGAATTCCATGATTTAACGTGTCGCCCATCGACCATCCCACAATCTGGCGGTTGAAGGCATCCAGGATCGCCGCCAGATACATCCAACCCTCTCTCGTCCAAATAAAAGTAATGTCAGATACCCAAACCCGATTGGAAACCTCCGCTGGAACCCTCCGGCCCAGAAGATTCTCTGCCACCAACAGCTCATGGCGGGATTTCGTCGTCGCCTTGAATCTGCGCTTCGTCTTTGCCTTGATCCCATTCTGCTTCATCAACCGGGCAACACGATTCTTCCCGCATACGACACCGTTAGATCTTAGTTCCGCTGTAATCCGGGGACTGCCGTAAGTCCCACGACCCCTTATGTAAGCCTGCCGAATATTGACCAGCAACCGATCATTCTCCCTCTGACGTACGCTAACCTGATGCCTAGACCATGAATAATAGCCGCTCCTGGATACCTCCAAGACCCGGCACATCTTCTTCACCCTAAATTCGGAGCGGTACCGATCAATAAACTCATACTTTACCTGGGGTGCTTTGAGAAGATGGCCAAGGCTTTTTTTAAAATCTCCTTCTCCTCTCTTAACTCCTCATTCTCCCGCTGCAAGCGGCGAATCTCCTCCTCAGGAGGCCTCATATGTCCCTTCCCAACAAAGGCATGCTCCATATCAGCCCGATATTTGCGCCTCCACTGATGAAGCACATTCGGATGAATATCCAGATCCTTAGCGATGTCCCTCACAGAACGCTTCCCCTCGTTCATCAACCGAATCGCCTCATACTTGAACTCCCGATCAAAATACCGCTTGTCCTCACCGATGCCCATGACACACCTCCCCACCCTTTTTTCTATACCTCTAATTCTTCGGTGTGTCCACTAAATCGGGGTAAGATCAGTTTGTAACATACACCTTTTCTTGAATCTTTGGAAGTGAATGTTACAGGAAGAGCTCTACATGATCACTTTATATTAAGAATTATTTCTTCTGCTTTACGCCATCGCCGGTCATGGGGACAAAGACGACAGGGATCACGTCGGTCGTCACGATTTTGCCAGAGCGTTTGACAATTTTCTTTAATTCCTGTGAATAGGCCCCTACGGGTACGACCATCCGGCCCCCCTCTTTTAACTGTTCGATGAGAGGCTTCGGGATATGGTCGGGAGCACAGGTAATAATAATAGCATCAAAGGGTGCGACCTCAGGCCATCCTAAATATCCATCCCCAGCCTTCACCTTGATGTTCTGATAACCTAATTCTAAAAGTCGATTTTTTGCCATGGAAGCCAACGTTTCAATAATCTCGATGGAATACACTTCTCTGGCCAATTCCGCTAAGATGGCGGCCTGATAACCTGAACCCGTTCCAATTTCTAACACCTTTTCTTCCCCTTTTAATTCTAAAAGTTCTGTCATTAAGGCAACGATATAGGGTTGAGAGATGGTTTGACCCTCTCCAATGGGGAGGGGTTGATCGGAGTAAGCGGAGTTCAAGTATTCTTCGGGAACAAAACGATGTCGCTCCACTTTAAGTAATGCAGAAAGGACACGATGGTCTTTCACTCCTCTTGCTTTAATCTGAGCTTCTACCATCTTCTCACGCATGGCTTTGAAATCTCCCCTCGGGTTTGATTCGGAAACCCTCTTTCCATTGGTGCATTGTGTCAGCACCGTTAAAAGAACAAAAGATGCCAATATTGCAAATCCTATCTTTCTCATCATCATCAACCTATCACAGTTATAAAAATCCTGTCAATCCTTGACAATACTTGAATATATTTGATACTTTTTAAAAAAGGATCGAGCATGTTTCACTCATTGATTAAGATTTTAAGCCTCTGTCTCTTGATTTCTATCACCTTCTCTTTCCCTATTCTTCAAAGCCAGGGACAATACCGAAACCATTCCGGAGCCTCTGAAATTACCTTCTTCGGGAAAGAGGAGACGAAATGGATCGAGAAGAGGGAGGTTCCTCTTCCTGTGATCATGGGTCAAGGGATGAAGGAAGAACCTCGTGTGGATTCCTTCGATTTAAGAGAGGACTCCATTGGTCCGATGAAGAAGATGAGCGCTTCCACCACGCAGCCGGGTTGCGCCTATTCAAGTCGTTTCACCTCGGGCCTGGCAAAAGCCTTTGTGGGGGATAAGGCCCTTTATGAACAGGGAAGATACCGATATCTTAAGGGGGCTTACGAAGATGCCATCACTTCTTTCCAAAAGTTAATCCAAGAATACCCACAGAGTGAGTGGACAGGGTCTTCCTATTACTGGATGGGGGAAGCAAAATATCACCAAGAAAAAGATGATGAAGCATTCACGTATTTTCGCAAGGTGGTTGAAAAATACCCTGAAAGTGAATTCTATGCTCATGCCCTTTATTCATGTGGGTGGATTAGACTCAAACACGTTGCCCATGAAGAGGGGCATCAGTTTTTTCATCAAGTCCATGAAAAAACACCTGCTCATCCCATCGCAGAATCTTCGCTCTTCTGGTCTGGTTATTGCCTCTATCAGCTTGGTCGATACCCTGAGACACTTCAAGAAATGGAACTTCTCCTCCAAAAGTACCCGAGCGGGAAATGGGGTCCCGAAGCTGAATATCTGATCGGCGTCAGCTACTTTCGACTCAAAAGATTCAAAGAGGCCGCAGACAAATTCAAAAGCTTCTGGAGGCGTTTTCCAAAACATCCTTTAGAAGAGAGTTCTCGTTATGCATTGGCCTGGAGTTTGCTCTCTCTGGGGCAATATTCCGAAGGAAGAAAAACCTTTGAGGACATTCTTCTGACCTACCCTGGGACCAGACTTTCTGATCCGATTTTCTGGGGGATTGTGAAGACCTATTTGGGTACCGATGAAGTGGAGAGAGCGATTCTTCTCCATCAGAGGTTTCTTTCACAATTTCTCTCGTCCCCATGGGTAGAGCAAAGCCTGTTTGACATCGGGCAACACTATTTTAATAAAAAAGAATACTCCAAGGCTGCCACCACTTTTCGTCAATTCCTCATGACTTATCCTGAAACTGAACTTCACGAGTGGGTCCATTTCATGCTTGGAGAAAGCTTGTTCAATCAGAAAGATTATCCGGGTGCAATTGCCGCTTATCATCAAGTATTGGAAGAGAAGGGAAGGGCAAGGCTTGAATCTCAGATCTTCTCAAAATTGGGTTACGCCCATTTTTATTTAAAAAATTATGAAACGGCCATTCAATATTGGGAGAGGCTCCTCGCTGATTTTCCTAATTGGGTGGAGAAAAACGAAATCCTTTATTGGTTGGCCGAGGCTTCGCTTTCAAAACAGGATTATCGAAAAGGGGTTGGATATGTAGATAAATTAAAGGAAGATCCAATCTTATATCCAAAAGGGCTGAGCAGTTTGGGGTGGTACCATTTTCAAAGGCGAGAGTGGAAGGAAGCCAACCAGTATTTCTTGAAGATCCTCACAGAATTCCCTCAATATCGTTCCACCCCTTCCATCTTTCTGATGGTGGGGGAATGTTATTTAAATCAGAACGATTATCAGAAGGCCAAGAGCTATTTGATGCGATTGGCCTCTATGACGGAGGGAAACGGAGATAAAGAAAAGGCCTGCTATCTTCTTGGATGGGTGGCTTATCGAGAGGAGCGATTTGATGAGGCGATTGGTCAATTTCAAACGCTGTTGGAATCGAATCCACTGAGCCCCTATGGAGATGAATCCCATTACTGGATTGGATGGTCCCATTTCCGGAAGAAAGAGTTTCAAAAGGCTATAGAAGAATTTCACCGCCTCATCCAAAAGTACCCTGAAAGCCCTTACGCCCCTTCTGCCCTTTTGAAAATAGGAGATGGATACTACAGCCTTAAGCGATATGCTCAAGCCGCCAATTCTTATTCCAACGTGGTGAGAGCTTATCCCAAATCAAAAGAAGCGCCAGAGGCTGATTTTGGAATCCTCCTCTGTCTCCTCCAAGAAAAGAAATATGACTCTTTTGTTTCTCGGGTGGAAACTTTTTTAAAACGATATCCACAACACGCCCTCGCCGGTCAGTCATTGATGCAATTAGGGAATTATTACCAACAAGAACGGATGAGAGAGAGAGCGATGCATACCTATCGGGAACTGGCCAGCCTTTATCCTAACAGTGAGTGGGCTGAGGAGGCCCAGTTTCGTATTGCCCTTCTCTTCAAACAGGAGAGAAGATGGGCTGAAGCCATTGAAGAAATGGACAAGGTCATTCGTCATTATCCCAAAGGTCATCTTTTTATTGAAGCCCATGTCGAACTAGGAGATCTCCATCTCCTTCTCAAAGATTACCCAAAAGCCATGGAACGATACGAATGGGTGATTAAAAATTACCCCCAACATCCGTTAGCCAAGAAAGGCTATCTGGGGATGGAGGAGGGATACCGGAACTTGGGGAAAATCGACCAGGCAGAGAAGACTTTGAGGGAATTGGTAGCCAATTTTCCCCAAGATGACATCCAGTTTGAAGGACAATTAAGGTTGGGGATCCTCTACTTCACCCAAAAGAAATTTGGGGAGGCCATCGCCTCCCTTTCTACAGCGATTCGAAGCCCTGAAGAAAGAGTGGCCAGTCAAGCCCAATTTAAATTGGGAGAGGCCTATTTAGAAGCTGGAAATAGAGAATCAGCTTTGCTTCAATTTTCAAAGGTGGTCTACCTCTATCCCCATCACTCCGATATGATGGAAGAAGCTCTTCTAAAATTAGGGACCCTCTATCTGGAGGAGAAAAAAATCTCAGAGGCCAGACAGATCTATCGCAAATTGTTGGAGAAAAGCAAGAGGGAGGATCGGAAAGAGGTGGCCAGAAGAATGCTCGACCAAATGGATAAAGGGATTATTCGTTGATGAAAAAACGATCGACGAAAAACCAGAAGCGCACCTTCCTACTCATCGCCTTTTTCATTATACTCATTGGGGCTTTATCCTGGATTTTCATTTTCGGCCCTAACTTTCAAATCCGCCTGAGGGAGGGATGGAAAGCTCTGACCCATGAAAGTAAAAGGATTTTAGGATGGGAGAAGGGTGAGGTTTCACCAGAGGAGAAACGGATCAGGGAGGAAGTGATTCTCAAGAAGATGGAGGAGGCCAGTGTCCATCAAGATTGGAGAACCCTTGCCCCGGAATATCCTCGACCGAAAAAGGTAGAATCTCCCACTGCCGAAGAGAAGATGAAAGCCCTGAAGAACTCCTCAGAGTTTAGGGAAATGGATAAGGAGTTAAAAGAGTATTTAAAAAAGAAGGAGGATCTTTTTTATCCAGAACCTTCCGTCCCTTCTCTAAAGGATGCAACCGATTTAGTTTCTGTAAAGGATAAAGGAACGGAGAAGGTGATGGAAAGGCTTCTGAGTTCAAAGGAAGGAGATTCACAAGAAAGACCTCTGGAGGAGAATCTCCGGTTGGGGATAAAGGGGCCTCTCGTCAGTCGAAAAATTATGGAAAGGCCCAATCCCCCACAAGTCAAGGTGAAAGTGGAGGCAGAAATTGAGTTGATGCTCTGGGTATTACCCAGCGGGGCGGTGGATCGAGTTGTCCCTTCGATCAAAGGGGATACTGAGTTGGAAAGGATTGCCATCCAATATTTGAAACAGTGGCGATTTGCTCCACTCCCAAAAGATAAACCTCAGGTTGAACAATGGGGGACCATCCCGATTAAATTTAGACTACAGTAGAAATACCAAATAACAAGCACCAAGCACCAAATAAATTTTAATGAACCGAATGCGAAACCCTGACGAAAATAGTTTTGAATTTTGGAATTTGGAATTTGTTTGGGGTTTGGTTTTTGGGATTCGGGATTTCTGACGAGGATCGATGCCATAGGAATTGAAGAAAGCTCCCCGAAGAAGTAGAATAAAGGAATGAAGAGGAAACGTTTTCTCCTTTTGATCCTTATCTCTCTTTTGATTCTTGGAATCCTCACATTCTTCGGGGAAAAGGGGATCCTTCACCTCCTTCGCCTCCAGAAGGAGGTGGTCCGAATCAAGGAGAAAAATATAAAACTGGAGGAGGAGAACCAAAAGTTAAAGGAAGAGGTAAAACGGCTACAAACTGATAAACGTTATATTGAAGAGATCGCTCGGAAGGAGTTGGGGATGGTCAAGGAAGGAGAGATCATTTATCAATTCGATACCCCTTCTAAGGGAAAGGAGAGTTCGAAATGAAATATGAGGGGATGATCTTCCGCCCCCCCAGCGAAGCAGATAGCTTAATCCTCCAAGTCACGGTGGGTTGCTCTTACAATCGATGTACTTTTTGCGGTGCCTATCGGGGAAAGCGTTTCCGAATTAAGAGTTTCGAAGAGATCAAAGAGGATATCGATGAAGCGAGTTCTTACAGAATTCAAAGAGTCTTCTTAGCGGATGGGGATGCCCTGATCATCCCCCAGAAAGAACTGCTTCGAATCCTATCCTATCTGAAATCAAAATTAAGTGGGCTCGAAAGGATAGGGATCTATGCCAATGCGAAAGATATTCTTCGAAAGGATGTGGAGGAACTCAAAGCCCTAAAAGATCTGGGTTTGGAAATACTCTATCTGGGATTGGAGTCAGGGGATCCGGAAGTATTGAAACGAATTAAAAAGAATGCCACCGTGGATCAATTGATCCGTGCCGGGAAAAAGGTGAAGGAATCAGGAATCCTTCTCTCTGTGACTGTGATTTTAGGTATCGGCGGTGTAGAAGGAGGTCAAGTGCATGCCGTGGGGACCGGAAAAGTTCTTTCAGAGATGGACCCTGATTATGTTGGCGCCCTTTCTCTAATGATCGTTCCAGGAACCCCCATTGAGAAGGAGATTGAAACAGGAAAGTTGGTTTTACCTACACCTTTTGGCCTGATCCAAGAATTGGAATGGATGATTGCAAATTGCCAATTCACCCGTTGTTTTTTTGCTTCCAATCACGCCTCCAACTATCTTCCTCTCCGAATTCGAATGCCGGAGGAAAAAGAGGAAGCGCTTAAGCGAATTCGAGAAGTCCTCAGGAGGAAAGATCCGGATTTACTCCGACCCGAATATTTAAGAGCCCTATGAACAAATGACCCGAATGACAGCGAATGAAACGAATATTATTTATCCCGATCTGTCTTACAAAATAATGGGAGCAATATTTGAGGTCCATAAGAGATTGGGTCCTGGATTTCTTGAATCCGTTTATGAAAAAGCGTTAATCGAGGAACTTTCAGGAAGAGGAATGAAAGTTGAGACCGAAAAGATTATTGATTTAACATACAAGGCTAAGAAGATTGGGGTTCATCGTCTGGACTTAGTTGTTGATGATAAAGTTGTTGTGGAATTAAAGACAGTGGAAAGATTCTCCATCCATCATAAAGCACAATTAACATCATATTTGAAGGCGAGCGGTTACAAGCTCGGGATTCTGGTTAATTTCTCAAAGGGCAAAGCTGAATATCGGCGTGTTCTTATTCGCTAAATTCGCTGTCATTCGAATAATTCGGTAGGAGAATTGAGATGAAGGATGTCGTGGATGTTGATCTTCGAGTGAGGTATGCAGAGACAGACCAGATGGGAGTGGCTTATTATGCGAATTACCTGGTTTGGTTTGAAGTGGGGCGGTCTGAATTTTGTCGGAAAAGGGGATTCCAATATGCTGATTTGGAGGCATTGGGGTATAAACTTGTTGTGTCTGATGTTAATTGCCGGTATCGGAATTCTGCCCGATATGATGAAACCGTTATTGTGCGAACCCAGCTGAAGGGAGTTAATAAACGGATGATCACCTTTGGGTATCAGATCCTTCGCAAAGATCAGGAGGAGGTGATTGCCGAGGGAGAGACCCGACATATCTGCATCGATTCAAATGGTAAAACAAAAAGCCTTCCAGAAAAATTTTTAGTTTGCCTCACTGGATAAATTTCCTATTTCATCCGCCTACGCAGGAGACCACGGCCTTGGCCGTGGAGGAATGCGTAACTCCGGATAGAATCTCCGTAAGAGACGATTGTTTCATGCTTCGGCGGATTTCGCTGATCGGCGGATGACCCACCGAAGCCTTGGCGTAGGTGGGTATGGTTTTTGGGGACCACGGGCTTGCCCGTGGGGCTCCATTATTTTCAGAATTTTTAATAGGGCAACAGCTATGAAGGCCCCGTCGGGTTCCTGGCGCAGAACTCGGAAGGTATCGATTCCGTGATTGTCTGCTGTCCCGAACCGCCAAAAGGCTACTATCGTCAACTCTCCATCTAGGCTGACATCAATACTCTTCAGTTTTTCTATTGGTTTCGTTTAGGATCGCCGTTGCAATTTTTTCGAGACAATGGCATTGTGGATTCCAATTCCCCCTTGAATTCTTCTCATATGTAGCGGACGAGTACGTTACCTTGACAAAATTCTTAAGCATTCTTATACTTTAATAAATTAGGTCAATTCCAAGGGGGACTTTTTAATGAATATTCTTTTGATACAACCCTATACCGAAATCAGTCAATGTAATTCTCCCCCTTTGGGTTTAATGTATTTAGCCTCGGCTTTAAGGTGTAAGGGAAACGATCGTATAAAAATTATTGACCTTCGGTTAGAGAAAATTCGCATTTCATCAAAGATAGAGGAGGTATTAGCTTTTAACCCCGATGTCATTGGCGTCACCGCCATGTCTATTGAGTCAGAAGCCATTGCTTCCACAATCAAATTTCTGGCAGAAACCCTTCCCAATAAGCCATTTTTCGTCGTTGGGGGATCCCATGCTTCTGTATTTCCAGAGGAGACAGCCAATATTCCCCATGTTGACTGCGTGGTGATTGGTGAGGGAGAAGAGGTCATTGTCGAATTAATTGAAACCTTGAAAAATCAGGGAGCCCTTGAGACGGTAAAGGGGATTGCCTTTTTAAAGAACGGTAAAGTGATAAAAACTCCTCGCAAGGAGTTCATCGCAGATGTGGACAGCCTTCTATCTCCTGCTTGGGATCTTGTCAATGTGGAGAAATATTTTACTTCGCCACATTTTCATGATACGCGAGGAAACCGAAGGAGAATCGCTCCGATTTTTTCCTCGAGGGGATGTCCCTTTCGCTGCGCCTTTTGTCTTCATATGATGGGGACAACCTTCCGGGCCCGGTCCGCAGAGAATGTCTTAAACGAGATCAGGGATCTCTATTATCATTATCACATCGAAGAAATCCATATTGAGGATGACATCTTCAATTTCGACAGGATTCGAGCCAATAAGATCATGCAGTCTCTGATCGATGAAGGGATCGATGTCAAGATATGTTTCCCGAGCGGGCTCAAGGGGGATCTCCTCCATCAGGAGGATCTGTCTCTTTATAAAAGGGCAGGCGTCTATCAGATCTGTTTTGGAATTGAGAGTGCCTCTGATAGGATTTTATCCTTTATAAGAAAAAGACAAAATTTAGAGAAGATGAATCAAGTGATCTTCGATTGTGCCAAGGAGAAGATAGGTACCCACGGGTTCTTCATGATTGGTTTCCCCACGGAAAAGGAAGAAGAGATACGTGATACGATAGAATTTGCAAGAGCCTCAAGGCTGACGACTGCAAATTTTTCACTTGTTAAACTCTTTCCGGGAACTGACCTCTATAAAATGTTCGGTCAGCCTTCGATGGATCCGATGGATGCCTCCTCCTTTTCTTACGATCTGGTCGGATATAATCTGAGTAATGTCAATAAGGAAAGGCTGATGCAACTGCGAGCCCTTGCTTACAGAAGATTTTATACAAAACCCCGACGCATTTGGGATGTCTGGAGATTTACGCCAAATAAGATTGGACTTTTTAGAAAAAATCTTTTTTCTGTCCTTAAGCTTAGTACACGAGGGACGAATGTTGAAGAACCCGTCCATAAGTTTAAAAAATCACCAGAATAGATTTCTTATCTTGATATTCTTTTCATTATCCTCAGGTCTGCCCTTGTCGTATGGGCTTCACATCCAAAATGAGGGTGTTTAATCGTTCTCATGAGAAAGGTGCGAGATCTACACTATTTACTTAACATTTTCTTCGGATTACCATCTTTTTAGCAGAATCAAAGAGCCCTATCAATAGTCAGTGTTGAACTGACACCCTGAAATTTAAATTTTATTAGTGACCGTCGTATGTGAATCGTGCCTGCCAATGACCTGACAAGGGTCAATATGTCACTATAGCTTTCTGCCGATGTCAGCCTTCTCGCCGAATTTTGATCTTGGCTTAAATTCAGTAATTATTCTGCAAAGTTCTTGTATTTGCTATTGAAAATTAAGGGGTAATAGGGTAATGTTTCAGAAATGAATTCCCAAAAGATTTTAGTTTTGAGGCTGAGTGCAGTGGGAGATGTCATTCGAACACTGCCTGCTGTAAAAGCCTTAAAAGAAAACTACCCCTCCTCCTCCATTAGCTGGATCGTTGAAGAACCTTCTCAAGCCTTCCTGAAAAGTCAACCAGAGGTTGACGAAGTTATCTTGTTTCCAAGGAAAAGGTGGGCGCAAGGAATGAAATCATTAAGAAGGATGTGGGGGACAATCAGGGAAATGTGGGGATTCATCGTAGGCATTCGGAAACGAAGGTTTGATGTGGTGCTCGATTTTCATGGGATCCTTAAAAGCGGTCTCCTCTCTTTTCTTTCGGGTTCTCCGAAGAGGATTGGATATGATCGAGGGTCGACCAAGGAGGGGAATTTCTTATTTTCGAATGTAAAAGTGAAACTTCCAGAAGAAAGGATCAGTCGATTTCAAAGAAATCTTTCACTTCTCAAAGGGATGGGATTGGAGGTCAAAGGCCTTAAATATAGCCTTCATATCCCTCCAGAGGATCGGGAGTATGTAGAGTCATTTTTTAAGGCTTCGTCAGCATCCCTTAAGAGACCTTTAATTGCGATCCATCCTGGGACTAGCCCCAAAGCCTTTTTCAAGCGATGGATGCCTGATCAATATGCCCAGTTGGCAGATCGATTAATCCGGGAATTTAACGCCACCGTTCTTTTCACTTGGGGAGCCGAGGAGCTCCAATGGGTAGAAGATATTCGAAAAAAGATGAAGGAATCATCCCTTTTGGGACCCAAAACAGAATCTTTGACGCAGTTGGGAGAGGTATATAGACACTGCGATCTTTATATTGGAGGAGATACTGGACCCATGCACATTGCATCCCTCATGGGAATCCCTGCCCTTGTCATTTATGGGCCAACAGATCCTATTGAAAACGAACCTTTTGGAAATCACATCAAAGTAAGAAAAGAAGTGGGGTGTAATCCGTGCCATAAGTATTCCTGCAAAGAACTTGTCTGTATCAAAGCTATCTCAGCCGATGAAGTTTTTAAAGCAACGAAAGAGATTTTGAGGCTAACTCCTTGAAAATATATTATTATTGACTTTGGGGGTTTAATACCATAATATTTTTTATTTAATTAAGGAAGGATGCCTTGAAAACCGATTTTAGCCAAGTCAATCGTATATTGGTAAGAGGAGTAAACTGGGTAGGGGATACTGTCCTCAGTTATCCTACGGTTCAACAATTAAAAACCCTCTTTCCCAAATCCCACTTAGCTGTCCTTATTCCAAGCTATCTTGTCGATTTGTGGAAAACATTTCCTTATATTGACGAGATCATTCCTTTTCAAAAGAAGGGAGGGATTGGATCTCTTTGGGAAGATTTAAATCTCAGCCAATCATTAAAAGAGAGGAATTTTGATTTGGCTGTCATCCTCCCTCGGTCTTTCCGCTCTGCTCTTCATATTTACCTGGCTCGAATCCCAATCCGAATTGGTTATCGAGATGAAGGACGTTCACTCTTTCTGACCCATGGAATTCGTCGAAAAAAAGAGATTCTTCATGTCCACAGGGTCCATTATTATCAGAAACTGCTTGAACCATTGGGAAAGATAGAAGATCCTCCTTCTCCTCAGATTTTTCTCAGAGAAGAAGATCGAAAATGGGCGGATCAGGTGCTGAAAGACCTGGAAATTCCGGAAGGGAAGCCCCTCATCGGTATGAACCCTGGTGCCACTTATGGTTTAGCTAAATGTTGGTATCCAGATCGGTTCGGGGAGGTGGGAAAGAGGCTTTCGGAGAAATGGCAAGCGAGGATCCTTCTATTTGGGAAGGAGGAAGAGCGGCCCATCGTCCATGAGATTCTAATGCATATGGGAACGAAAGGGATAGATTTGACCGGAAAAACAGGTTTACTCCAATTGGCTGCACTGATGGAACGTTGTCATCTCCTTGTGACCAATGATACCGGAACCATGCATGTGGCCACTGCTGTCGGGACCCCGGTGGTGGCAATCTTTGGATCAACACCCCCTCTCACCACAGGGCCATGGGGAGATGGACATGTGGTCGTGAAAAGGGATGTCCCTTGTAGCCCTTGTTGGAAAAGGATTTGTCCAACGGATCATCGATGTATGGAACTCATCACGGTAGATGAAGTCGAAGAAGTGGTGGATAAACAATTGAGACGTAAGAAAAAATGATTGAGAAGATTCCAGTTTCCGTATATGTCCTCACCACCAACAATCGGAGGACGATTGAACGATGCCTGAAGAGCCTTTCCTGGGCTGAGGAGTTGGTGGTCGTTGACTCTTTCAGCCAAGACGGGACTTATGAAATCTGTAAACAGTATACCGATAAGATATTTCAGAGGAAGTGGACGGAGCATCGTGATCAGTATCAGTATGCCGCCGATCTCACCACCCGAGATTGGATCATGTTTGTAGATGCCGATGAAGAAATTCCTAAAGAGTTGGTTGAAGAGATTCGAATGGAGTTGAATGGAAGGGCAAAAGATTTAGATGGATATTTTGTTTATCGGCGCACTTATTACTTGGGGAGATGGATTCGA
>Ga0299915_10002579_pt1 | contig 13170 bp, 13 predicted proteins | sample RVTome_13_FD_200263 | JGI IMG/M metagenome (GOLD analysis project Ga0299915, IMG submission 200263) | Soil microbial communities from uranium-contaminated site in the Upper Colorado River Basin, Wyoming, United States - RVT92D227 (version 2) ...
TAAAGACCTCTCTGGAAAGCTGGAGGTAAAAAGTGAGGTAGGAAAAGGGAGTACTTTTTTTGTCTTCCTTCCCGCCTTCAAGGAATAGGACTCGAATGGATCAAATCTCAACCCATCTCTTGATTGTCGACGATGACCCTGTTGCTATTGACCTGCTCAGGGAGGTCCTCTCCAAAGAGGGTTATAAGATTACAGTAGCCATGAGTGGCGAAGAGGCCATTGCCCGAGGTACTGACAATCTTTTTGACGTCATCATCACGGATGTCCGGATGGGAGAGACAGGTGGGGTCGAGGTTCTTCGGTTTTTTAAAAGAACCTCTCCGGAAACAATCGTAATCATGGTCACTGCCTTCGGATCCATTGATACGGCCATTGAGGCAATACGGGAAGGCGCTTTCGACTATATCAGTAAACCTTTTAAACTTGAAGAGATCAAGATCACGGTTAAAAGGGCTTTAGCGCAGAAAAAACTTCTCCAAGAAAACCGGTTTTATCGACAGGAACTGCTCGAGAAATACCAGTTTAAGAATGTGATCGGACGAACTCCCAACATGTTTCAAGTTTATAAAACCATCGCCAAAGCAGCGGATACCAAATCGACGATTCTCCTCTATGGAGAAAGGGGAACGGGAAAAGAGCTCATCGCCCGCTCAATCCACTATAACAGCTCCAGAAATAACCGGCCCTTCATTGCCGTAGACTGCGCTTCGCTCGTTGAAACTCTTGTGGAAAGCGAGTTATTCGGCCATGTCCGTGGAGCCTTCACCGGCGCACTTTCTTCAAAAAAGGGACTTTTGGAAGAAGCCGATGGAGGGACACTCTTTCTCGATGAAGTGGGCAATCTTAATCTACCTATGCAATCCAAACTCCTGAGGTTTCTGCAAGAGCATGAATTGAAGAGGGTGGGAGAGACACAAAGCATCAAGGTCAATGTTCGGGTGATCGCGGCTGCGAATCAACCTCTGGAACCACTGATCAAGAACGGAAAATTCAGGGAGGACCTGTTTGACCGGCTCAATGTGGTCTCTATCACCCTCCCCCCATTGCGGGAAAGAAAGGAGGATATCCCTCTATTGGCTATGCATTTTCTCCAGAGATTCTCTGAAGAAAATCGGAAACACATCTCCCACATTTCCCACGAGGCTCTTGAGGCGCTCGTCCAATACTCCTGGCCGGGGAATGTGCGGGAGTTGGAACACACTATCGAACGGGCAGTGATCTTCTCAACTCATCCCATCATCCTTCCTGAACATCTACCTGGAAACCTGCTTGATGAAGTGAAGGGAGTGGAGCCATTGCTCCCGAGAGAACTATTACCATTAAGGGAAATGGAGAAAAAATATATTATGAAGGTCCTTCAAGAGACAAAAGGAAATAAGAAGAAAGCCTCGGAAATTTTAGGGATTGACCGGACCACCCTCTATCGAATCCTTGAAAAGGAGGAATAAAATTATATTTGTTGGAATTTGCAGCATATTACTTCGATCAGTATGTCGAACTTTAAAACATTCCATCCCTTCTCACACCCTTTTAAAATAATCTTCTTTTATTTCAAATAGTTAATTTTAAGAAATCCTCATCTCCTTTGGCATTTCTTTTGCACTTTAAAAGATATATTAGTAAATTATTCCTGAGGGAAAGGAGGTGAACAGAATGAAGAAACTGATCCTTTTGGTTACTTTTATCACCATGGTGGCTTTCGTTTCCGGGGTTATGGCACAGCAAAAACCTGCTCCAGCTCCGGCTCCTGCTCCAACAAAGCCAGCCCCTGCCCCAGCAGCTCCGGCTAAAGCTGAAAAACCAAAGATTGAAAAGTTTAATGGTGTGATTGAGAAAGTCGACGAAATGGCAAAGGCATTTGATGTCAAGGGAAAGGTAAAGAAAGAAGACAAGACCATGACCTTTGTTGCCAACGACCAGACAAAGATCACTAAAGCTGGGAAGGATGTGCCTTTCGCAGAATTGAAGAAGGGAATGGATGTTTCTGCCGAGTATAAAAAGGATGGGGACAAGAACATAGCCACAGCGATCAAAATCGCTGCGCCAAAGGCTGCCCCGAAGGAAGCACCCAAAGCTACACCAGCTACACCAGCTGCACCTAAAGAAGCGCCTAAGAAGTAGAAAACCAGTGATCCTGTAAAATAGAAAGGCACACGCATTCATGTGTGCCTTTCTATTTTTCTCTATTCTCTATGAAAGACTTGATTTATGGTAATTCTTTTAACCCTGAGCAGGGTTGAAAAGGCATACTCGGTTTCGGCCTCCCCTTTTCGCATCGTAAAGGGCCTGGTCTGCCATCTTCACCAGATCCTCCTTGGCCCTGGCGTTGTGGCTCGGAAAGTTAGCAATCCCTAAACTCACCGTCAGATTGATGTGAGCCTGTTTCACATCGAAAACCGTCCTTTCCACTAATTGCCGGATACGTTCGGCAATCATGGTGGTCTCCTCTAATCCGGATTCCGGTAATATCAGGATGAACTCCTCCCCGCCATATCTGGCCACCGTGTCCTTTTTTCGAACCGATGCCTTTAAGAGAGAGGCGATCTCCTGCAGAACCTTATCCCCTTCGGTATGTCCGAAAGTATCATTTACCTTTTTAAAATGGTCGATATCGATCATGACCAGAGAGAGCGAAGACCCACTATAAAAAGCTTTTTGTGCTTCGACGATCAGCCTCTCATCAAAATACCTTCGGTTGTAAAGGGTGGTAAGCGTATCAAAGGTGGCCATGGTCTTAACAGAACTCAATCTCTGAAAATGCTTCAAGGTGGCTGCCATCTGGTATCCGATGACAGAAAAGAACTGTAGGTCCTGCGCATCGAAAGCATTGGGTTGATCGCTGTTAAGGGAGATACATCCGATGATCTCCTCCTCCACCGCAAGGGGAAGGGTGAGATAAGATTTCAGGGTGGCATGAGAGTCCATGGCCATGTGTGTTGGTCTCAACTTCCTCTTCTCGACCTGAAGGTGGACACGGCTGAGATCCCCTGGTTCTTCTCCCAAGATCGAGAAGACCCTTACCATATTCTCTGCCACCTGCTGGGTAAAAGCAGGAGGGCAAGATTCCTCTTCATAGAGGTAGAGAGTGGAACCCTCTTTCCAGAGAACCCCAAACGAAGAGAACTCAAAGAGGTTGGGGAGATTGTTTCCTGCCGTTTCCACAATCCCTTTCATCTCGAAGCTTGTGTTGATAGCATTGATGATTGACCGGAGGATGTTCAGATTTTTAAAAATGAGTCTCAACTGTTTCTCCTATTTTTGGGAAATCAGACGTTCTGCTTCCCTGACTTTAGGAAAGACTTTCGGAAAAACCTCCCGGCTGATCACCCCTTCTCCCAGAGCCGAAAAAAGAGTGAAGAGATGATTGATCAAGCTTTGGAACCCCCGGTGAATTTCGATCGGAGGGATGGACCGGCATTCCTCCTCAACCCCAACCCATGAAATGCCTTCCTCAGACACCTTAACAGAATTAATAAAAGGATATTTCTCTCCGATCTTTTTAATGGATAAATGAAAGAGAAGTTCTAAGATGGCCTCGCCGATCAGAGCCGACACAACCTCCCAGACCTCCAGTAACAGGTTTGAATAGAGATCCAGTACAAGATCCGAAGTCCATCTTCCTCCTTTATTCTCTTTCGCCATCGATCCGACTCACCTCTGAAAGACCTTCTGCGATTCCATCACTTTCCCCCTTTTAGCCTTTTGAGAAAATGATGAATATCATCATGATAGATATAAAAAAACATAAGTATAAGAGCGGATACCCCGAAAAGGATGATTAATGCCTTGTATTGATGGTCGAAAGCCTTTCCTCCCTGAAGGCAGGCCATCAGTGTCCCGGGAATTCGCCCGATGGTGGAGATGATGAGGAAAATACCTAAATGCATGGGCGTCAGACCCAGAATATAACAGAGGGCATCCTTTGGAAAACCTGGGATGAGAAAGAGAAGAAAGCTAAGGATGACGCCTTCATGTCCCACCAAGTAATCGAATTTTTTCATTGTCTGGGCGGAAATAAGCCTCTCCACAGCAATCTTTTCAAAGACCCTTGCCAAGCCAAAGGCAAGACAAGAACCCAGTATCAGTCCTATCATGGAATAAAAAAAACCCGCCTTTGCTCCAAATAGATACCCTCCTATAAATTCAATGGCCCCACCTGGAATGGGAGCGACGACTACCTGAACAACCTGGAGAAGGATATAGGCCAGCGGGGAATAGGCGCCAAAAGAAAAGATCAGGCGCTTTAACTGTGGACGGTGATGGAGGATTTCATAAATTTCAACGGTCTTATTCCAGAGCTGCGAGTTGAATTGCCAGATCAGAAGAACAGCGATTCCGGCAAGAGAAAAGAAAATGACCCACTTCCACTTTTTTTTGAAAGAGAGAGCCATAGAATTTGAAAAGGGGATTTTAAAACAAATGTTTACGTTTCCATAACATAAAAAAGACTTCGAGTAAAGGTGTTGGCGTTGATTCTGCATTTGCCTGAAGATGGTGTGGCAGGGGATGCGGCAAGGAAAGCCGGGGAGAGGAAAATCGGAGGATGATCCTGAGTCAAACCCCTGATCTGAACTCTTTAACAAATTGCTTTGCGCTGCTGCTAACGAAGAATCCGTTGCCGCTCCCGAGCAAGATCTGGTAACCTTCATCCAGATATTGTTTCGGTGATTCACCTGGACGAACCACTACACCATGGGTTTTTTCCGCAGCCTTTGTTCAATCGATCAAAGATTGCTAAACGTTTATTGATTTGAGGATGGCCCTGGTCACATCATGGGTGGTCATCTCTGCTGGAAGTTCCAACGATTTCCCCAGAACTGAATTTTCATGGGTTGCAAGGGCTTTATTCAGGAGATCCCCAGCCTCCTTCTGTTTCAACCAGTTGAGCATCATTGAAACCGTTCGAATCATGGCCATCGGATTAACCTTTTGCTTTCCTGCCAATGGACTCAATGCCCCATGGCTAGGATAAAAGAGGGCCGTCGTTTGACTCGCATTGATGATGGGAATAAGGTTATTGACCTGTGCTGCTACCACATCAGCGAGGATGTCGCCAAACAGGTTGGTGGTAAGGATCATGTCATATTGTTCCGGATGGACGACGAGATTCCGGGCCAGGCTGTCCACGAATTCCTCTTCAACGCAGATTTCCGGATAATTTCGTGCTTGTTCAAGGGCTCTCTCTATAAATAAACCACATCCTAAGGGGAAAACCACGTTCTTGTGAGCAATGGTGATTTTTCTTCGACCATGATCCCTCGCATAACCGAAAGCCACCTGTGCAATTTGATCGCATTTTTCCCGGGTAATCACCCTGACCGAAAGCACTACATCCGGCGTGGGCATAAACTCACCCGAGCCCTGGAACATGTTTCGGTCTGACAAAAAACCTTCACTGCACTCCCTGACGATCACCACATCGAACCCTGGCTGAGAAGGGCCGCCCCCTAAAAGGAAATGTCGTATGTCTGCAAAAAAACCTAATAATTTCCTCATCTGTCCTGTAGGGCTCGGTGGTGGACAATCTTTACCTGAAATGGCAGCCAGCAAGGTCGCTGGGGATTGGCGCATGGCATGGATTGTCTCTTCAGGTAAGGGATTCCCTGTCTTGATATAGGCAGAGTACCCTGCTGGGTAGTCCATCAGCGTTATTTTTCGACCTGTAGCGCTGCCCACGGCATCGATGCATAGACGAGCAACCTCTGCCAGCTCAGGTCCAACCCCATCTCCGGAAATTAGAGGGATTTTCAGTTCCTCCGTTGAGCCTGAATGCTTATCGCCTTGGCTATCGGACATGGATATCCCCTTTTAATCTTCTCTTCGTATATTCGAGTAAACTTCCCGATGCAATCAGTTCAAAGACAAAATCGCTTAGCGGGACTCCATAGGCAGACTCCCCGGTCGTCAGGTTCTTGACCTCTCCGGTGAGCAAATGAACCTGAGCTCTATCTCCTGTCTTAAATATCCGGGTCACCCCCTGGCACCGGATGGCTGGGAGCCCCAGGTTCATGGAGTTTCTGAAATTGTAACGGGCAAAGGATTCAGCCACGGTCACTTTAATTCCCGCACCTTTCATCGCAACAACAGGATGTTCGATGCTCTTGCCGCCGCCCCCGAAATCCTTTCCCGCAATGACGACCTCATACCCCTTATTTTTAAAACCCCAGGGAATATCTTTGACGCTGGTCTCTTCTCCCTCGAATGCCCACTTCCCCAGTTCTTGAGGGTCTAATTGATCGAGTGTCCATCGATTTTTCCCGATGATCTTATAAGCGTCTAACCCATCCCCGCATTTCCAGACCATCCCCTCGATTATCTGATCCAAGATTTACCTCCCCTTTCAAATGAACTGCCTGGGATCTTCAATCACACCAGCCACAGCAGAGGCGGCCACAGTGTAAGCAGACGCCAGATAGACTTCTGAATTCGGACTGCCCATCCTGCCTTTAAAATTCCGGTTCGTCGTGCTGATACATGTCTCGCCGGCAGCAATGATGCCGGACCCCGAACCCGCACATGCCGAACAACAGGGGGTAAGAACGGCCGCACCTGCTTCCAGAAAAACACTGATGATCCCCAAACGGGTCGCCTCAGTGAAAACCTTTTGGCTCGCCGGAACAACCAGCATCCTGATATCCGGATGAACTTTTTTGCCTTTCAGTATTTCAGCGGCCTGCTGAAGATCCTCTACCCGGCCATTGGTACAGGAGCCCAAAAAGGCTTGGTGGATCCTCTTTCCCCTGACTTCCCTGACTTCTTTAACATTGTTCGCTTCGTGTGGACAGGCGACCAATGGGTTCATGTCACGCACGTTCAGCTTATATATCTTTTCATATGTTGCATCTGGATCGCTCTGCTCTGGAGCATCATTCCCTGCCTCTCCGTTAAAGTACTTTGAGGTGATCCCATCGGCTGCGATGATTCCATTCTTGGCATCCATTTCCGCAATCATGTTGCATATGACCAATCGTCCTCCCACGCTTAAATTCCGAATGGTCTCTCCCTCAACTTCAACGGCTTTATAGCTGAACTCCTCCAGCGGCGCTACAGTCAGCATCTTTAGGGCGATGTCTTTAGCGGTCACGAATCGAGAAAGATGACCTGAAATATCAAACCTAACGCTGGCAGGCACCTGAATCCATATCTCTCCGGTGGCCATGATGACGGCTGCATCTGAAGAAGTGATCCCGCATGAAAAGGCCCCCAAACCGCCGTACATGGTCGCATGGGAATCGGTCCCCAGAGCAACCTCACCCGGTAAGACAAACCCCTCACACATCAGTTGGTGGCATATTCCGTGGCGTCCGATTTCTCCAAAGCGGGTGATGCCATATTTCCTACAATACTCCCTGCAGGACTTCAGGTGTTCCGCCCATTTTACTTCGGTCGGTGGAATGCGATGATCCGCTGCAAATAGAACCCGATCCGGATCCCATACCTTGCCAACGCCAAGCGATTCAAATTGATTGAATACGATCGCCCCGACGAAATCATTGAGCATTAACTTATCTACACGGAGGGTGACGATCTCTCCCGGGCTTATGGTCTTTTTGCCGCCGGCCCTTCTGATGATTTTTTCTGTAATCGTTAAACCCAATCTCTTGTACCTCCTATCTTCAGCCTAATCTCTGGTCACTCAGAAAAGGATCCCTTGCGGGAAATGGACCTTCAATATTCCCATGAAGATGACATAGATCCCCAAAAGCGTACAGATACAGATGAGCAATGATTTAAACAACTTGATCCTGGAAATCAGAAAGAGAAACCAGAACAACCACATGCCCAGGGTCGTCACAAAACCGACGAGATAAATCCCTAGGGGAAAAGTAATCAACCAGAGAATGAAGGCAAGCGGTTCGTAAACAGAGGATCGCTTACGAGGGACCTCGTCCCCCTGGGGCGCTTGATCAGCGCCTTCCCTGATTATCAAATCGAGGGTGTTTCCAGGGTCGAGAAATTTTAGTTTCGGAAACTTGTAGATGAGCAATTTGAGGCCGATGATCGCCCCGGCAGCCACCATGATCAGCCCCGGGAATAGGAGCGTTTCTGGAGATAAGCCGGACCCGGCAATGATCAATATGATTAGGTAGATCGCCACTCCGGCCATAAAAGCAATTTCATGATTGAATTTTCTAAATTGCATCTTGTAGGCTTTTCCCATTGTAAACGGTTGCAAAAACAGAATACCCCTGAATGGCTGTTTATCGCTTCAGCATGTCCTCATATCCGGACTTCGCACCCACGTCCAGCGGATCTTTACCGGCCCGGATCTGTTCAATCATGGCCTCTTCTGTCCGATGCAACTGTTCAGCCGAATCCACGACCTCTAATACTTTCTCCGGCGGGATGAAGACAATGCCATTACAGTCCGCAAAGACTAAATCGCCCGGGTTGACCTGAGTGTTGCAGAATCGAATCCGGATATTGACTGCGTCCTGAATCATCCTGCCCCTGGCTGTTCTTGGGACAATACCTTTGGCATAGACCGGATACCCCATCTTTTCAAAGGCGTCGACATCACGAACCGCTCCGTCCACAACAGTTCCCTGAACTCCTTTCATCTTTGCAGCCCAGGCCACCACTTCACCCCATCCATTGTTCTCGATATCCCCATCATTGCCGACCACGATCAGATCCCCGGGTTTAGAATGTTGAGCCGTCACGAACCCGCCATGATGTTTTTGCGTGCGAGTCCCTGCGGGAATATTCCTCACCGTCACAGCCGTGCCCACGATGGCCGGGCATTTCCAAACAGGTCGAACGCCTGCTACAGCATTGTTTCTTATTCCCGCACCATCCAGGGCGTCTGAAACAATCGTCGTCGACAGCTTCAGCAATCTTGCCCTAACCTCATCCAAATTCCAATCTGACATTTCAATTACTCCTTTCAGTTTTAAGATAGACTCCTCTCAAGTTTAAGTAATCATCTCTTTTCCTGTGATAGAAATCCATGGGAATGCCAAATCCATACAGGGGCAGGTAGGCCAGCGGAGAAGGATTTAGACCTGCCTGCGCGAAGCCGCTCCGGCGAAGGCAGGGCGGCACCGCTTATGGATGAACTCCCGACGTTCCAGGACCAATAAAAACCTCCATTTCATTGACAACAAATGTTACCCTGAAACTTCTCATGATCCGCAATTCTAAAGATTTCGTAGCTGGCCTGCCTGTCCCTGTGTGGAGTCCATTCTGTCACCACAGAATTAGAGAGGCTTCCAAAGCTAACCCTTCTTTGTCTCAGGATATAAAACCTTCGGTTTGAAGTATTGCGTTGCTCCGCCTGCTTCGACAATTTCGCGTGCCATTCCCGAGAGGGGGGTGCCTCTCACCTGTTCACCTGTGGTTTGATTGATAATCTCCCCTGAACGAGAATCAACCTCCAGGTGATGGCCATCCTCGCAATGAAACTTCTTTTCTCCTAAAGTGATCAGCCATATTCCCATCGTTACAGCATTTCTGTAAAATGCCCGCGCGAAAGAACGTGCGATGATCACCTGAACCCCTAAGGCCCGCAGGCCAACAGAGGGCGATTCCCGGTAGGACCCATAGCCGAAATTATGGCCTGCGACGACGATATCGCCTGGTTTCGCTTCCCTGGAAAACTCCGGACGCATATCGTAAAAAACATGCTTTGCCATTTCTTCCGGAGTAGGGTCCGGGCTGAAACGGGCTGGAAACATATAATCCGTATCGATGTTGTCACCGAAAATCCAAGCTCTCCCTTCCATTTCCAAAACCTCCCCTGGGGATCACAGAACCTTCCGCGGGTCTTTGATCTGCCCGGATATGGCTGAGGCAACCACAGTCGCCGGCGATGCCAGATAAACCTCGCTCTTTGTGCTCCCCATCCTTCCAACGAAATTTCTGTTGCTGGAAGCAATACATACTTCACCGTCTGCCAGTACCCCCATATGGCCTCCGATGCAGGCGCCGCATGTTGAATTGGTCACAAGCGCTCCAGCCGTAATAAATTGACGGATCAATCCTTCATCCAGAGCCTGCAGGTAGACCTCCTGGCTGGCTGGTGTGATGATCAGCCTGACATCCGGATGGACCTTATGTCCTTTCAATATCTTTGCTCCGACTCTTAAATCCGATATTCTTCCGTTCGTACACGATCCAAGGAAGGCCTGGTCTATCCGGATGCCGTCCACTTCTGTCACAGGCACAACATGATCTGGAGTGCTGGGGATAGCCACCAGGGGACCAATGGAACCCACATCGAATTCTCGAACCTCCTCGTAAGAGGCGTCTTGATCCGCCCAAATCTCTTTAAAGGGCTTGGACGTCCGCTCCAGGACATAATCATTCGACTGTCTGTCTGTTTTCATCACGACCGCTTTAATTCCCATCTCTGAACACATATTACAGATGGTCATTCTACCATCCACAGAGAACTGGCTGACGGCCGGTCCCTCGATCTCAAGAGATTTGTAGGTCAATCTGGAAAGGCCGAATTCCCGAAGCAACAGCAACACCACATCTTTTTCAGAGACACCCGGACCGAGTTGCCCCCTCAAAACCACCTTTACGCTTTCCGGAACAACGATCCACATCTTGCCGGTTCCCAGGATCACAGCCATCTCTGTAAATCCGACTCCAACCGCATAGGCGCCAAGGGCGCCATAGGTGGTCATATGGGCGTCTGTACCAACGATAAACTCCCCGGGTCTGACATGGCCTTTCTCGGGCAATAACTGGTGGCAGATCCCGCCTCTGCCCGCTTCATACCACGATGGGATATTCATTCGCTTTGCAAACTCCCTCGTCACCTTGTGCCGTCCAGCATTGGCAACGTTCGGGGCAGGCACATAGTGATCAAGCATAATGACGATCTCGATCTTTTCTGCAAGTTTTCCGACACCCAGCTCTCGGAGAGGGCGTTGAATTCCATTCGTCCCTGCTTCATGCATCATGGCGACATCAACGCTCGCAAATACGACATCGCCGGGCTTGACCGAGTCCTGACCGCTCTTTTTAGCAAAAACCTTTTCCGCAACTGTTTTTCCCATAAGTCACATTCTACTGTTCTCAATCGAACAGTAGCCTCCGTTTATATTCAACCTTACAATTGTATAAAATCGCACGATGCCCTCCCTTTACACGCCGGGATGACGGCTCATCAAAGCCTTCAAATATTCCTCGTCTGTTCTATCTTTAAGGGTGATGGCATTTTCCGGACAAATTTGATTGCACAGGGTACAACCGATGCACTTCGACTCGTCTATCTTGGCAACCCCGTGCCCTGCTTTGTAGAATACGGTGACAGCCTCGTAGGCACACACCTCTTCGCATCTACCGCAGCTACTACATTTATCTCCGATCACTTTGGCGACCACCGGCGTTACCTTCTCTTTGATCTCCGAAGGCTTCAATACCTTTTTTAAGGCCCTGCCCCGCAAGTCGTCAACACTTGCATACTGCTTGCGGCTCAAAAACCGGCTGAGCTCTGAGAGGATCTCTTGCCCGAATTCAACCCCATAAACGAGTGTGGTCGTACAAACTTCTACCGCAGAAGCCCCTACCATCAGCAGCTCCACCACTTCTTCCCATCGTCTTACCCCACGGCCTGCCATGATGTTAATCTTCGGATTCGATAGGACGATCTGGGTGACGTCATAGATGGTCTCTGCCAGATGACCGTGTGTATTGACCGTACCACATCCGAACGCCACAGGAGCAGCGTTCTCAATATCGACTCGCATCCCTTTGTTGTTGGCATACAACTCAACCCCATTGGCGCCAGCTTGATAGAGAGCGTTTGCAAACTCTTTTGACTTGGCCCGAAGAATGGGAGGTAATTTGCAGAGGATGGGGATATCGACCGAACTCCGAACCTTTTTAACGATTTCACAGGAAAGCTCTGTGTCTTCGGCCAGCATATCTCCAAACCGCGCTGTCATATCATCCTTTTTGATGACATCTTTCAGGGTGGCAGGACCCGGACAACAAAAGTTTAACTCCAATGCCCCCGCCCCTGCTCCTTGGTATATTTCTGCGCAACGTGCCCATTCATCTACGCTGGATGCAGCGAATGTCCCGATCAAAAGACAATTTTTCTCCCGGGCATAGTCTGAAACCTGGGCAATGGTCTTAGCAAACTTCTCTGGACCAACCGGCGCATTATGGTCATTATGAAACCAGACCCAGTCCCGAAAGGCCCTGCCCCTGCCTGCTTTTTCATACCCGACCAGGTGGTAACGAGGATACGGATATCTGTGGTAATACTCGAACTGAGAGGCTGTCTTGGTGCACACTGCACCAAAACCCGCATCAATGTATTTCTTAATCAGGTTGACTGTTCCCGCCTGAGGGCCCGCCCCTGAAACCAGCGGGTTCTTGACAGGAACTCCTAAAAAAGTGGTAGAGAGATTCGCATACATGATTTACCCTCCCGGAATAGTATCGCTTTAATGAACTGGTTATTGCTCAAATATAGCCATGGGTCATTAAGGTCATCTGCTCTCCCGCAGAGCCTGATCAAAGAGCTAAAACTTGAGCTTATCCATGAGTTCCTTATTCCCCTGAGCCGCTTTCATTTTCTTCATAAAGATCTCCTGGTATTGCTCACCCCTGATCGGGTTATTTTCGCCTCCCAGTTTCTTCAATTGGGCCAGATATTCGGAATCCTGGAAGGTCTTCCATAATGCGGTCCGGATCAGCTCAAGCATTTTGGGGTCCATCCCCGGAGGCGCTACGATTACCCGGTTCACACCGTAGAAAGGGTTCTCCATGAGTTTGTCCAATTGGCTTTCAGGCATCCCTATTTCAAGAGCAGTCGGAACATCAGGAGCCTCCTCACTCCGTCTTTTATCGAGGATGCAAAAGATCCTCCCGATCTTAAGCTCTTTGAGTTCCGCAATCGTCCCTACCTGCGCCACTTCCATTTCAACCTCGCCTCGCCCTAATGCAGGGGTCACCTGGGCGCTACCATCATAATGAATGAATTTCAATTTCAGGTCACTGACGGTCTCAAGCATCAGTGGGTCGACATGCTGCCCAGTTCCCTTTCCTCCTGTTCCAACTGTAACGGGGCTCTTTTTTGATCGGGCAACGAGTTCCTGCCAGTTGTTCACTTTAAGAGTGTTGCTCAAGCCGATCGCCCTTGTATCCTCCTGCCACATTCCAACGAATTGAAATTTGGTTGGATCAAACTTAACTTTTTCAGGCCGG
>Ga0299915_10002580_pt1 | contig 13167 bp, 15 predicted proteins | sample RVTome_13_FD_200263 | JGI IMG/M metagenome (GOLD analysis project Ga0299915, IMG submission 200263) | Soil microbial communities from uranium-contaminated site in the Upper Colorado River Basin, Wyoming, United States - RVT92D227 (version 2) ...
AAGGTAAACCATAATTATCCCACCTCTATAAAACTTATAACATCCTGAAGGGCATTAAACCATATAAAGTAGATGAATTATCGGACAACCTGTAAAGTCTGGGGATTTCTCGCTTACAAAGTGTTAACTTAAAACTTCATGTAATAAATTTTTCTTAGCAGCATATTTTATTTCTTGAGCAATCCTTCGACCAGTCGATAAATCAGGTTGAATCATCTCAGAATAAGGTGAACCTGCAATATAAGGATTAGTTCCTGCAACAATTCGAGCTGATATTTCAAAAACTTTGAATTCTAAGTCCTCAGTTATTACTGTTTCAAGACAAAATGAACCAATTATCCCACCAAATAGTTCTAAAGATTTCTCAACAACTGATTCACCCATTTTAAATACTTTTGGAAGTAAAGATTCTCTCATAACTATTGGAATATTACCAGTTACAACAAAAGTTGGATGTATACCTAGTTCCTCAAGCTCAGCAATACTACCAAGTCTATGCACCTCATCAATAGTTGTTTCATCACGACGATCCATAGAAAGCAACTGTAAACTACCTTTACTCAATTTATATGCATTATCCTGAATAGGTGAATAAAAATAATGAAGATAATACCTGGTACCCATGACAAACTCTTGAATAGTAAACGATTTTTTTTTCTGAATACGTTTCTGGAACTCATCATAGGTTTTAGCAATAAAAAAACCTTTACCACCTTTTGCACCATGATATTTAACAATAACAGGTTTGTTAATATCTTCAGGATTTTTTATTTCCTGTGGCATTGTTAAACCTGCTCCCTCAAGCCATTCACGCTCCATTTTTCTATCTGATTCCCACATCAAAACATTACGATTTCCAAATGTTGGAAGATTTAGTTTAATAAAATTATCAGCACCAAAGTATTCTACAAAAGAACCATGAGGAATAACTATTACATTTTTTTCACGTAATTCATCTGTACATTTCAAAATATCTTTATAATTATTAACGATTAAAAACTCATCCGGTTTACCTAAAGGAAACGCATCATAAAATTTCTTTTTTTCACCAATAGCAATACCTAGTGTTTTAAAACCTTCTTTTCTGGCACCATTAAAAATCTGAAGAGAAGAATGGCTACAAACAGTACATATTGTAAGGTTTTTTTTATCATAAGATGTAATCATGTCGTTTATATTTTTTTGAGCCATAAAGGCGACACCCTTACAGTCAGCTAATAGAAGGTTTATTTTTAATGATTTCTATGATGAGTTTTTTACATAGAATCATTTTTAATAACATAAATTTTTAAATAGTATACAGGATTACCAACAACTAAACCAATTGTTATTTCATAGGTCTATGGAGGTATTTATTTTATGGTTAAAGGGCTTTCAAAATCATTTAAAAAATCACTCTGGGTTTTTCATTGTAACAGTGGTAGCTGTAATGGTTGCGATATAGAAATTATAGCTGCTTTATGCCCAAGATACGACCTTGAGCGTTTTGGAATAAAACTTGTCGGTACTCCTCGTCATGCAGATGCATTATTAGTTACAGGACCAGTAACTCGCCAACAAGCAGAAAGAGTAAAACGTGTTTACGAACAGATGCCTGATCCAAAAGTTGTAATAGCAATTGGTAACTGTGGAAACACAGGCGATGTATTTTATGAGTCATATAACTTAGTTGGTCCTTTACAAGAAGTACTTCCAGTTGACATCCATGTTATAGGTTGCCCACCCAGACCTGAAAACATAATTCATGCTGTTGCAAAAGCTTGGACTAAACTTGAAACCTTGGAGGGTAAGTAAAAATGCCTGAGAAAAAAACAAAGAAAAAACCAGTAAAAAAAACTGAAGAAACGCCAAATAAACAACTTAGCCCTGAAGAAATTGTAACCTATTTCAAAGATAAATTTAACACAAAGATAAAATCAGTAGAAATCAAAAAACGTGCAACTGGTTCAAAAAAGAAAGAATTTGTAAACATCTGGATGAAAATAGATAAAAGTATTTTTAAAAATTTCATTGAGCATTTATGTAATCTAACTTATCCTCACTTAGCTGTTTGCTCTGGTAATGATCTTGGCAACCAAATAGAACTTGTTTATAGTTTCTCGATATATTATGGTAAACATTTACAAGAAATTTCCTTAAACGTTGGTGTCGAGGTTCCAAAGAGCAAACCTGAAATTGAAACTATTTGTGATTGGATTCCGGGTGCACTTATCACAGAGCGCGAGAAACAAGAGATGCTTGGTATTAAAATTATTGGTATACCGGATAATCGCCGACTGTTTTTACCAGATGATTTCCCAAAAAATGTTTATCCATGGCGTAAAGATGAACAAACCAAAAAAGAAATAGAGAAATTATATAAAAATCTTAATGAGGGGGTAAAGAAAAAATGAGCCGGATTACAAAAACTACATATCAATTACCTATAGGTCCTATTCATCCCGCTCTAAAAGAACCTGTTATGTTTAAATTTGAGATCGATGGTGAAAAAATAGTTGATGTAGATGTAGAACTAGGTCATGTTCATCGTGCAATTGAATGGACTGGTATGCGCCGAAACCCAATACAAATAATTTATCTTGCAGAGCGCATCTGTGGGATTTGTTCATTTGTGCATCCAATGGCATATTGTCGAGCAGTAGAAAATGCTTGTAATATACAGGTTCCTGAACGTGCTGATTATCTTCGTGTTGTACATGGTGAAATTGAGCGTATCGCATCTCATCTTCTTTGGGCAGGAGTAGCAGCTCATGAAATAGGTTTTGATACCGTACTTTTTTTAACATGGGAGATGCGTGAGAAAGTACTTGATTTAATTGAATATTTAACTGGTAATCGTGTTACAAAAGCAATTCTTATGATCGGTGGTGTTCGTCGTGATATAAAACCTGAAAATATTCCTAAGATAAAAGAAACTCTTGAGTATTTCAAAAAAAACTATAAGAAACTTAGCCATGTCTTTTTAGATGATAAAACCTTTAAAATGCGAAGTCAAGGCTGCGGAATTTTAACATATGAAGATGCCTTAAGGCTTTGCGCAGTAGGCCCAACTACACGTGCAAGCGGCGTTAAAAAAGATGTACGAGCAGATCAACCATATGCCGCATATAGCGATTTAGATGTCGATTATATGACACCTGATAAACTTACAGGAGAAATAAACGGTGATGTATACGATAGAATAATTGTTCGCTTACTAGAAGTAAAACAATCAATTGATCTGATAGAGAGAGCAATTGATCAAATGCCCACTGGTGATATAGTATCTGAACCAAAAATACCAAAACTTCTAAATTATATTAAAAAAACAGCTGGCGAAGGAATAGGTCGTGATGAAGCACCTCGAGGAGAAGTAATACACTACATTAAATTCGATGGTGTAAACGAGCAACCCTTTACTTGGAAGGTCCGTGCTTCTACTTATGCAAATATCCTGCCATGGATTCCTATGCTTAAAGGTCAGCAAATAGCAGATATATCAATTGTTGCAGCAAGTACTGATCCATGTATGAGCTGTACAAATCGAGTAACTATAATTGATAAGAATAAAAAATATATGCTTGACAAAGAGCAACTGCATAAGTTAAGTATTGAAAAAACTAGGAGGCTGATGCGTTAATGCGATTTAGTATGTTAGGTCCCGTGTTTAAACAAATGTTTAAAAAACCTTGGACTAACAAGTTTCCAGCAAAGTATCAGCCAAATAATACAACTAAGTATCTAGCGGATGTTGCCTCAGGGAAAACAAAAATTAATCCTCCTATCCCAACACCAGAAGGTTTTCGTGGAAAAATAAAGTATGATAAAGAGAAATGTATCGGCTGTAAACTATGTATAAAAGTATGTCCTTGTAATGCAATAGAATTTAAAGAAAACGAAAAGAAAATCAAAATATATCTTGCACGTTGTTGTTTCTGCAGTCAGTGCAACGACATCTGTCCCGTAAGTTGCTTAAGCATGAGCGATGAATTTTTACTATCAGATGCAGATCCATATTCAAAGGACTTAATTGTTGAATAAAAATGAAACTTATATTCAAAGGAATAGTACAAGGTGTAGGTTTTAGACCAACGATTTTTCGTATAGCTCAGAACATGGGTCTAAAAGGCTATGTTTTAAACAAAGGCTCTGAGGTAGAAGTAGTAATAGATAGAAAAGAAGAAGAATTCATCAAAAAAGTCAAAAAGCAACTACCCCCTATTGCTAAAATTACTGATATTGAAAAAATAGCTGATACTCGCCTTTTTAAAGATTTTAAAATTTTGCATAGTAAAAAAGGTTCTCGACACTCCCAGATTCCTGCTGATGTAGGTATTTGTGATAGTTGTCTTAAGGAACTTTTCGATAAAACAAACAAACGATATAGTTTTCCTTTTACGAATTGTACAGTTTGTGGTGCACGTTATAGTTTAATCAAAGATGTTCCTTATGACCGCGAACGCACCTCAATGAATGAATTTAAATTATGCAAAAGTTGTTTAGAAGAATACAAAAATCCACTAGATAAAAGGTATCATGCACAGACTATTTCTTGCCCACAGTGTGGTCCTATTTATCACTTATATGATAAAAACAAAAAAGACCTTGGAAGTAACAACGCAATAAAACGTTTTTCAGAAAAACTTGATCAAGGAAAAATCGGTGTTATCAAATCATGGGGTGGCATGCATTTATGCAGCAATTTAGATGAAATTTCTCGTTTTCGCATTTGGTATAATCGCCCTCAGAAAGCATTCGCAGTTATGGTAAAAGATCTTAAAACTGCAGAAAAATATGCAGAGATTACAAGTGATGAAAAAAAACTTTTAACATCAAATGCTCGCCCTATTGTTCTTGTTAAAAAAAAGAAACCAGAAAATGCATCCCCAGGCCTTGATACCATTGGTTTGTTTTTACCTTATACTGGTCTTCATCATTTGCTTTTTTGTTTTTTAAAATCTGATGCACTTGTTATGACCTCTGCAAATGTACCAGGGGAAGCTATGATTACTACTGACGAAGAGGCTTTTTCAATTAATGCTGATTTTTATTTACTTCATAACCGGACGATTCCTAATCGTGTTGATGATTCAGTAATTCGTATTTGGAATAATAAACGTTTTTTCCTACGCAAATCCCGTGGTTTTGTTCCCGATCCACTACCAGTAGAATATGATGCACATATCTTAAGTGTTGGTGCTGGTGAAAACATTTGTGGTGCTTTTTCTTCTGATAAAAATATTTTTTCAACACAATACATTGGTAATTCTAAGTATTATTCAACAATTGTTTTTCTTGAAGAGGCTTTAAATCATCTGATAAGTCTTAATATGAAAAAACAGAGGATAGATGCTGTCGTTATGGATTTGCATCCTGCTTATGAGACAAGACATGTTGCTAAAAAATATGCAGAGGAATATAATGTTCCTATATTTGAAGTACAACATCATTGGGCACATGCTGCAAGTCTTTTAGTTGATAACAAGTTAGATGAGGCAGTTGTTTTAACTCTTGATGGCCTTGGGTATGGCTCCGATGGTAATTTTTGGGGTGGAGAAGTATTATATTCTAATTTTGAAGGATCTGAACGAATAGGGCATCTTGAAAACATATCTTTACTTGGTGGTGATGTAGCGACACATAATCCACGCAGACTTGTTTATGCTATTTTTAAAAGATTTGGAAAAGAAATGTTTTTCAAAGATAAAGAAGCTGTTATTCTTTCTAAGCTTATGGATAAATCACCGCTTTCTAGTAGCATGGGGCGTGTACTTGATGCTTTATCATGTTATTTAGATATTTGCTGTGATAGAACTTATGATGGTGAGCCTGCGATGAAACTAGAAAAATATTTAGCATTAGGTAAACCTAGATATTCTTTTGATGTCGATGTTAAGGACGGCGTTGTTGGAACAGTTGATGTTTTTCGCCAGCTTGATGATAGAATAAAAAAATCTTTATCCGACAAAGAAAAAGCAGATTATTCTTATTCGTTTGTTAAAAGAGTTACAGATGAATTAACAAATCTTGCAATTAATTATGCTAGAGATAAAGGTGTTAAATATATTGGTCTTTCTGGAGGAGTTACTTATAATATTCCACTTACAGAAATGGTTGCAGAAAAAGTAAATAAATCAGGGCTTAAACTAGTTGTCCACAATAATGTTCCCAATGGTGATGGCGGTATCGCCATTGGCCAAAATACTATAATTGGAAATAAATTTATGAAATAGTTTTTATTTACGAAGAACTTATCAGATGACATTTATGGGAAAACACAAAGATTTAGTTGGAATATTACTTATTGTAATAATTGGTATGTTCATACCTTTTCTTGGTTCAATAACAATTTCGTATGGTTTTAATTTTAATGATCTAAATAATTGGTTAAAAGTTGGTTCAACATTTGGATATTTTTTACTTATTTTTGCAGTTGAATTACTCATTGTTTACATTTATTTTACAGTATCAAATAAGCTTGCCGAAAAAAAAATTGGTAAATATAAACCATAATAAAATATGTAAATGCGATAATATGTATTTTTATTCTTTATTGCTATTATATAGTTTTGTCGCTTTATCTGCAGATGTAGTTATTCCTTTTATCATAGCTGAGCTAAAACCTTGATGTTCCATTTCATTAAGGCCTGCGATGGTACATCCTTCAGGTGTTGTAACCTTATCAATTTCCATCTCCGGGTGATTATCCATATTTAGAAGTAATGAAGCTGCCCCTTTTGCTGTCTGCGCAGCCATAGGTATTGCCTCATATGAATGAAAACCTATTTCTATCCCCCCTTGTGATGCCGCTCTTATCGCCCTTAAGAAAAATGCTATTCCACATGCGCCTAGTGCAGTTGCTGGTACCATCTGTTTTTCAGATATTATAAAGGTTTTCCCAATGTAGTCAAAGATTTTTTTTACATACTCAATTGTATCATTTGATGCTGTATCCGATCCTATACATGTCATAGATTCTCGGATTGCAGCTGCAATATTTGGCATTACACGTACAACTTGTATTTGTTTTTTTATAAGTCTTAATATTTCATTTGTTGTAACACCTGAAACTAAAGATATTATAATATGTTTTTTTGGGATTAAATCAGAGTTTATTTCTTGCAGAAGTTCTTTTGTTTGTTGTGGCGGTACTGCAATTATGATGATTTCTGATTTTTTAACAGCTTGGCAATTATTATTTATAACCATGCATCCTTTTTTTTCAAAAGCTGTTAAAAGATTTGTATTCCTACGTGTTAGTATTATTTGTTCTGGTTTTATCATAGCAGAAAGTATAAATCCTTTTGCAATCGCACTTCCAATATTTCCACTACCAAGTATCGCTATGTTTTGATTAAATATCTCCAAATAAACCACCTTTGATTAGAAAATATTCGATGCTTATAACATAAGGTTAGTATTTAAAAAATGTTATTTCTTAACAGTATTTTTGTTTAACTTCTTTTTTACTTTTTCACTTGTAAGTTCTTTTAATGCATCTTTTGCAATCCATATCGCAGTTTTATTTTCTGTTTTTAGGAGTTCTCCTGCTGTTTTTATTGCTTTTTTATTTAAATTTATATTTCTTTTTCCAATGTTTCTTAGCGCCCAATTATTAGCTTTTTTAACATAGTTCCTTTCATCGATAGCATGTTTTTTAATTATCGGTATGAACTGTTCAAATTTTTCATCACTAGCTTTCTTATCGTGTACTGAAAGCCCAGCTATTAAAGAAAAAGCAGCTCTTTTTACGAATTCTTCATACCGTTCAGCCCATTCAAAAGCTTTTATCCATGCAAGAGACGTTTGATCAAAAAGACTAGTACAAGCCTGATCACAGATATCCCATGAATCAAAATCCTTTGACCAGGAATCCATTTGTTTTCCAGTAACTTTTTCAGGATCATCTATAAAGCAGGCTAAGAGTCGCGCATCATGAATACCAGAATCCCAGAGTTTTAATGCAAGATCATGATCTCTACCTATCTTTTTAGCGATAGGTCTTAATATATAAATTGAAACACCAAGATTGTTTTTTGGATTAATACCATAACGAGCCATTCCCTCAACATTTTTAGGGCTTTCAAGTGACTTTAATTTTTCAATTATTTGATCATAGTTCATAATAAACCTTAACAAACAATATTTTAAAAAACTAAAGGTTTAAAAGAAAAATTCTATCCTTTACTTTAAATGATGGATTTAGTTTTTCAGATAGTTCTCCCTTTGTTCTTTCAGCATTAATTGTTATTTTAATTACTATTGTTGCAGAAAAATACGGTACAAAAGTCGGAGGTATAATTGGTACTCTTCCAACAACTATTATTATTGCATATGTTTTTATTGCATTAAATCAAGGTATTGTATTTGCATCCGATTCAGTTGCCGTCGTTCCTGCTGAGATGGGTGTTAATCTCGTTTTTATTTGTGTATTTGCAGTTCTTGCATACCATTCAACTATTGTCGCACTTTTTGGCTCTTTTTTTATTTGGATTATTCTCTCAAGTATTCTTTTGTTTTTAAATATGAATAATATCTATCTATCTATCTATTTTGATTTTTACAGTTTCTATGATATCTACTTTTATTGTTCTTGAAAAAAAATTCAAGATAAAATCTCAGGGTAAAAGAACTGTGCATTACACGCACACGCCTCTGAAAATTTTATTACGTGGAATTTTAACAGGCACAATCATTACAATATCTGTTTTATTATCTAATGTTGGCGAAGTTCTAAGCGGTATTTTTACTGTTTTTCCAGCTATTCTATCTTCTACTATGCTAATTACTGTAAAAGAGCATGGTCCAAATTTTTCTGCAGGTATAGCAAAATCTATGATTTTTGGTAGCCCTAGCATTATGAGCTATGCTGCAAGTATTCATTTCTTATATCCTATATATGGTATTTTTTGGGGCAGTATTTTTGCTTTTATAATATCTGTAATTGTAACTTTAATAATTTTTAAACTAAGAAAAAAAATTAGTTAATAAACTAAAACAGTTAAATTGTTAAAAATATGTTGTCCTCATTATAATATATGTTGGCTAACTTGTTTAAAAATAGAAAAAAGTGTATTATTTAGAAGGATCCATGACTTTCCCCATAAATAAAACTGCACCTGTTTCTTTCTGTTGTATTAAGAATAAAAATGGGTGATTAGCAATAAATGTAGTTGGTTCTTGAATCGATGTTACACCAATTATTATTGTAGTTGCAGCTGCTGCTTCTGTTCCTTCCTCATTTACTTCAATAAATGCTTTATGTAAAACATTACTTATGAACAGATCATTTGTTCCATCCATTCCTGAGAAATCAGCAACACCTGGACTGAAAGCATCAGTCATACCCATATCTGATAGTATGTCGTTTAAGGTGTATTCTGTTTCTAGTTTGAATTTAGGAATCTGTAAAATATCTATTTTTGTCTCTATAAAGCTATTTTTCCAATCTACAAGGTTTACCGCAGAAATTTGTTTTTCTGCAAGTGTTATATTGTTTTCTTTTGGAAGAATTATAATCATTGATACATCATTTCCCTGATAGTCTAGTTCTAATATCTTTAAATCCTCTGTTTCTGTATAGTTGAAATTTTTATCTTCACTATTATAATTCATCATATCAACCGTAACTGTTTGCAATGTGTTAGTTTCAAAATCTGCTTCATATGTATCTTTTGGATCGAATTGTTTTTCCCATAGACCCTTAAAATATATTGCATTTGTAAGCACTAGTTTTGTAAGATCTGACAACATCTCTGGTTTTATCATATCCTTGATTTTATCTTTAGTTTGTTCTTCAATCCAAGTATTTATCGTTTCTGCAGCCTCTACGTTTTTTGAAAAATCTAGTCCATTTGCTTCTGCAATATAATAACTTTTTAGAAGATTTATATATGAATCTAAAAACTTATAGTCCACATTTGCCCAGAAAGCATTTGCTGTGTTTATTGTATAACCTTCTTTGTTTTGATTAAGAAGGTTGTATAGTCTACCAAAAGAAGATTCTGTAACTGAATCGTTTTGCAGGATATTTAAAATATCTTTCATTTGAACTGCTGTATTCTCTCGTGCACCTTCATATGCCATTGAAAGTGCTGTAAATATACTATATGGCGAATAGAAAACATTTGATTCTTCATCTTTTATAATTTCATCATAAAACGCAAATGAAAAATCATTAAGTGAATCCACTAGAGATTGAACACTTCGTGTTGTTGCAAATGTATCTACTGCCACAAGTTCATCAGATTGTACATTATTTTGACTGCTGTAATATATTCCTACAAAAACTGCGCCTAAAAGGATTGCTATAACTCCAATTGATAAAATATTTTTCTTATTCATCTTTTTTACCTAATTCCATATAATCTTTATAAGTATTTAAAAGCCTTTAATTTGTCTGGAAAAAACCAAACAAAATAAAAATAATATAAGTAATAATTTAAAAAAACAACTTACTTCATTATATTATATGTTGGCGAATGCTTAATTCTCCTGTAAATAATTCCAATTTTTATAAGTAATAATTCTTGTTTTTTCAATGTTTTTACTACCGTTTCCACCACTGCTTAATCTATCAACTAGTATTCCTTCAATATCTCTTACAATGATTTCTGTTTCATCTTCTGAATAATCAGCTGTAAAAATCTTACCATCCTTATAAATAATTCCTTGTTCTGAATTATAAATCGGTTTTTTTTCATATTGTATTTCTGTATCAAAATCCATTATATCCTCAAGTGTTTTGAGTTGATATGCATCCTCTGCCATACCAATCATTGTTCTAAAAACACGAATTTTTTTAGGATCAGATTCATTATTTATCTGATTTTTAATATTTGAAATAAGTGCCGGTATCTCTTGTTGATTTAGATTAAGCAATATATTTTTCCAAAACCAGTTATATACTTTACTTGCACGAGCATTAATGTGTTCTGGAAGTTTATCAGGCCATAAAATAACCCTACCTTTTATGATACGATGTTCTTTACGCCATTCGTTTCTTAGCTGGTCTAGTTCTTTTTTCTTATCGCTAGTTTTCGTGATTCTTTCACCTTCTTCTCAATAACAGATATTTATTTAACCAATATATAAAAATATTGCTAATTATATTTCGACTATTACCGTAATATTCTTACTGATTTAAAAAAAAATCTTATTTTTCAGAATAACGATACTCAATATTACAGCTACCTTCTACACTTACCATACAGGGACCAACAGGTGTTTCAGGTTTGCATGCCTGACCAAACAAAGGACAATCAAAAGGACTAACTAAACCTCTTAACAATTCACCACAAAGACAACCCTCGGGTTCATGCAACTCTTTGTTTTCTAAATCCTTAAGAGTATCTTCAAATTTAACTGATGCATCATAACATTCAAATTTTTTCTTAATTTTCAAACCAGATTTAGCAATTACTGGAAAACCACGCCATTCCATATCACAAGGTTCAAAAACTTCATTTAAAATTTTCTGAGCTTTAATATTACCCTCTTGATGAACAACTCTTTTATATTCATTTTCAACAAATGTTTTTCCTTGCTTAATTTGCTTGACAAGCATCCAACAGCCCATAAGAACATCAATAGGTTCAAAACCAGCAATAACCTGTGGAATACCATAATCTTTAGATATAAACTCATAAGGTTTAATTCCAATAATTGTTGAAACATGACCTGGTTCAATAAGACCATCTAGTTTAAGTTCGCCAATATCAAGAATTGCTTTAAGTGCATAAGGTATGGTACGATGACAACAAAATATACTAAAATTCTTTGGGGGATTACTAATAATTGTTGCTGCAGTTGCAGGTGCTGTAGTTTCAAATCCTACACCCATAAAAACAACATCTTTAGAAGGATTCTCATACGCAATTTTAACAGCATCTTCTATACCGTAAACAGTACGAACATCATAACCTTCTGCTTTCATATCACCAAGAGATTTATACTCCCCAGGAACATTTATCATATCTCCAAAACTTGTAACAATTACACCATTTCGTGTAAGCAGAAGCATTTTTTCTATTTCCAAAGGTGTTGTAACACAAACCGGGCAACCGGGTCCTTGACTAATACTTATACCACATTTTTTTAAAAGACTATCAAGACCATGTTTTACAATAGTATCTTGATGAGTCCCACATACATGCATAAATTTTGCTTTAATTTTTTCTTTTTTAATCTTTGAAACGATATCTTGTCCAAGCTTCTTATCACTAAGAGAAAACAATTTTATTTTACCTCCTCAAAAGATAACATTTCCCTAAAAAGAGCAATTGTTTCCCTTGCTTCTTTTTTATTTAAAACCTCTATTGCAAAACCTGCATGAACCAATACATAATCTCCAATTTTTACATCAACTAAAGAAATATTTGCTTTACGTTTAGTACCTTCTCCATAATCAACAATTGCATGATCTTTGTTACTTTCAATTTCAACAACTTTACCAGGTATTGCTAGACACACAAACCTTAGGTTATAATAATATATTTTATAAAAGTATGGTCAATAAAATAAAAAATGGTTAGGATTTTTTAATTCGGTGTAAATTCTCCCCAGATGTGCAGTGCAGGACCAAAAAAACTCATTATTCGACCTGCAAATTTCATATCTTCGTTGATTATCAAGAAACCGATAATGGGTGCACCTTTTCCTTCCATATTTTTTATTTTCCCAACTACAAATGATTTAAAATTGTACATTACAATGGTTCCGGTTTGTTCTTGATTAAGATCATAGATATTTCCAGCTAATATTTTATATTTATTTGTATCTTTATAAACTCCTCCGAAATAACCGTTGTACTCAAATTGCCATTCATCATTTTCTTTGTAAATACGACCAAATCCACCAACAAATGTACCATCACTATCTATTGATGGCAGTGGAATAGTTTTTTGTTCAGAACCACTTAATTTTATAATTGGTAAAGCACTGAATGTAGGCATTAAAAATAGTATTGTACATATTAAAGCTAAAATAATTTGTTTTTTCATTATTTACCTCCTTTTAATATAATAGAAACTTTTTTAGTACTTATAAAGTTTTATCCATATAAGCTTTGGTTCATAATTCACCTCTTGCGATTGCAAGTCGTACTGTTCTATGAATTAACTGCCTGATGTTGTGTCCGATGGTTTTTAACCAGATCTCGTTGGTTTGGCATTTCCAGTTTCTGCTGGA
>Ga0299915_10002581_pt1 | contig 13162 bp, 18 predicted proteins | sample RVTome_13_FD_200263 | JGI IMG/M metagenome (GOLD analysis project Ga0299915, IMG submission 200263) | Soil microbial communities from uranium-contaminated site in the Upper Colorado River Basin, Wyoming, United States - RVT92D227 (version 2) ...
GATAGGTAAATTGATATAGAAGATATATCGCCACGAATATTGACTCACGATCCAGCCCCCTAAGTTGGGACCGATAACACCCCCGATGGGAAAGATACTAGTAAATAGGCCAATGGCCCTCTCTCGATGTTCTGGAAATTGATCACTCACAATGCCTGCTGCTGTTGGTAGAAAACTTGCTCCTCCAATACCTTGAAGAAACCTAAATGCCACCAAGCTGTAAATATTGGGTGCAAGGCCACAGGCAAGGGAACTGGCTGTAAAAAGGATGAGGGAAATCAGCAAAACCTTTTTGCGACCAAAACTGTCACTCAAGTTGCCCATGACCGGCATAACGCTCGTAACCGCTACCAGATAGATTGAAATCGTCCATGCTGCCCAGAGAACATTGGTGTCCAGGTCTCTCATAAGGTGAGGGAAAGCGACTGCCACCACTGTAGTATCAATTGAGTACATCAGTAGGCTCAACCCGACAGAAACGAAAATGAAGTAACGACGCATCTTAAAAACGATCCTTAAAGTTAAAAGATATTGAAGAAGAGTTTAAATTATAATTGGAGTCTGCCAAATTATCCAATTGAAGTTCAACAAGAGTTCAAATGATGGAGCCTTGGCCTCATCCCCTAATATTTAACCTGATTTTAGCGATGACTGTTTGAAATGCAGCACTTCCGGAAGATACTTAAAATCATTCTTTCAGTAAGAAGCTTTGTAAGTAGAGAAGCCGAGGGGACGTTATTGATTATGTTGAATTGCGCAAACTACTCTTCTCCCGTTAACGTTTTTTACTCTGAAATCTCCCACAGGATAAGCCCACCATCCGTCCATGTCAAGAAAACGAACAAAATACAAGAAACTCACCACAGGCGGAAGAAAGATCAACCAAAACTTACTCCTGGGCTTTCTGCTCTGAGTGAAAAAAGAATCAGCTTCTGGGCATAAAAATCGCTCTATTTCATATTTCGGATGCGGACCTCGATCTCTGGAGTTCCCTTAAGCAGGCTTACCACCTTCGATGTATCCGTCTCACCAAAGTGATAGGGATAGAGGATCTTCGGTTTGAAGGCCTTTGCCGCCTCAGCCACCATCTCTGGCGTCATGGTGTAGGGGAGATTCATGGGCAGGAAGGCGATGTCGATGTTCTTCAGGCCTTTCATCTCCGGGACGTTCTCTGTATCGCCCGCCACATACACCCGCTTGTCCCCGAAGGTAATGATGTAGCCGTTGCCTAACCCCTTTGGGTGGAAAGGCTGACCGGTGTCCCTTTTATGAACGATATTGTAGGCGGGCACAGCCTCGATCTTCAATCCTTCCACTGTCTTCACATCGCCGTTCATCATCACAATGCCTCCCTGCACCTGTTTGGCACAGGTCTCGGTTAACACCACCACCGTTTTTTCTGTCCGCACTGTGTTCAAGGCCTTCAGATCAAGGTGATCCCCGTGTTCATGGGTCAAGAGGATCAAGTCGGCCTTCGGGAAGATATTATAATCGGCCAAAGCGCTGTAGGGGTCCACATGAATCACCTTTCCCCCAAAGTTGAACATTAACGTGCCGTGGCCCACGAAGGTGATCTTCAAGTCGCCTACCGATGTCTTAATAACATCCGCCTCGAATCCCTTTTGAGCAAGAGCAGAGAGTACTATGATCAAGGATAGCAGATTGATCAACAATAACAGGGCCTTCATATCACACCTCCTCTGGAATCTGAAGATATTCGAACTACCTCTGCTATTATAGCGTTACCATTTGATAAATCAAGCCCTGAGGGTATTGCTCACCACAAACCAGCGAAATTGTCCCCACTTACCGTAGGCTTTATCAATGTGAAGCGTCATGTAGTCATAGCCAGTCCAAAGGAGAACGAGGGGAATGAGCAGAGAGAGGACGAGCACCGGCCAACGGAGATAGGTCCATTTCTTAGGAATAGAATCATCACGCTTCATCGGCAACCAATCCAATATCCCTGCAGTCCAGCAGGCCCATCCACAAAATCCCCTACGAAAGAGAAGGGGGCCGAAAACCTTAGCAGCCGAATAGTGGATGAGGACACGAGTGAAAGCACCCCCAGAAAGAAAGTAGGCAAGGTAAAAAATATTCTCTTCGATCTGGAGATTTTCGTGTTCAATCACTCCAAGAAAGATCATGAGAGTTAAACCGATAACAAGAATAGAGATTCTTCTGCCCAGGTCACGTTTCAACCCCTTCTGAGAGGAGGTGAGAAGAGCTCCCACGGTGATCCATCCACCAATCCAAAACCCCGAAAAGAGAAATCCCCACCATCCCACTGCAAAATAGACGATCAAGGCAATTCCCGATCCAATCAACAGGGGAAGAAAACTTGTAAAAGATAACTTCATCACACTGCCTTTCATCTTTCGTAAAAAGGATTTAATGGAGAAGCCGGAGGAAACGTTTTTGACTATGTTGAATTACTCTACTCTACCCTTCTCCCATTAGCATCTTTTACCCTGAAATTTTCCACAGGATAAACCTACCACCCGTGCCTGTCAAGAAAAATGGTAGTTCAAGGTTTGGTTTCACTCAACCTAAACAAACCTCCGTGTAACCTTTCCAGTCTCTTTTCCGTCTATATAGGCAAAGATTCATAAAAGTCAATAATCAATAAGGAGGAAAAAGAGAATGGATAAGGAAAAAGTTGAGAAAATGCTTGAAATGATGAAGGGCTGTTGCACAGATGAAAAGGGTATGGCCAACTGCTGCTCCATGATGATGAAGAAGATGATGCAGTATGGTGAGGGAAAGGAGACAGAGAAAAAGAAAAAAGATACCGAAGAAACAGGATAAGGAAAAATGTTTCAGAAATCTTTCATGACGGGTATGTCACCCACGAATCCCGCCCAGGCGGGAAAAATCCCCCTCGATCCCCCTTTTTCAAAGGGGGAGGTTACTCCTCCCCTTCGTAAAGGGAGGCGCCGCCGTCCAGAGCATCAATACTCACGCAAGCGAGGCAGTGGGACTCTGGCGCCGGACGGTGGGGAGGGATTTAATAAAGGTATTTTCTATGTAATTATCGTGAAGAAGGGGCGATTGATTTCTTGTAGCTGATGGAAATACCTGAACTGCTGGAACGATCGATCGTGGTCTGGTAGTTGGGGAGGCTCCTGATATAGTCAAGAAATTCCTTGGTGCCTCCGAAACCATCAGTTACATTGTGGGCCGTGAAGCACCCGCCCACTACCAGTTTAGGCTCCACCTCTTTGAAATATTGCGTATACCATTCCTTGTCGGCATCGGAAAAGACAAAGTCAAATGGCCCCTTCAACTCCTTCACCAGTTGGTGGGCATCGGCCAACCTGGCATCGATCAGCCCTTCCACTCCGGCCTTTTTGAAATTCTTCAAGGCTGTTTTGTATGGGCTTTCATCGATTTCAATGGTGATCAGTTTTCCCCCCGTCTTGCTCAGTGCCCAGGCTATCCATATAGCGGAATGGCCCGTAGAAGTACCGATCTCCAATGCTCTTGTGTAATTGTTCTTGATGATCAGGTTGAATAAGACTTTGCCGTCTTCGTAAGGCACATTCGAGTCATACCAATGCCCCCGTTTTTCGTTTAGAAATTTTTTCACCTTTGCATCCAGTTCTCGGGAGTCCTGTTGGCTTTGCGCAAGGACTGAGGTCAAGATGCCGACTAATAAGGCTGATATACCCATGCAAGTAATGAAAACCTTTAAGGAGGTTTGGTTCATATTCTTCTTTTATTTAACCGCACCAAACAACCGGTCTTTATCAGGGAAGAAAACAGGGACACATCCCATTTATTCTTCAGGGAAGGAAAAAGGGAGGTCCTTCAGAAGAACCTCCTCTCGGCAGACGTGTATCATTAATAATTCTCTGCCAGAACTTCGAAGTAAGCTCGGGGGTGCTTGCAGACAGGACATTTGTCCGGGACTTCCTTTCCTTCAAAAACATGGCCGCAATTTCGGCAGTGCCATTTCACAGAAGCATCCTTTTTAAATACTTTCCTCTCTTTCACATTCTTTAACAGACTTAGATAACGGGTTTCGTGGAACTTTTCCACCTTGGCGATCTGAGTAAAAGTTTCATAAATTTCTGCAAAACCTTCCTTTTTGGCTACGTCAGCGAAATTCTGGTAGAGGGTTGTCCATTCTAAATTTTCTCCAGCGGCTGCCGCTTTCAAATTGTCAGCGGTATTCCCAACGACTCCAGCAGGGTAAGCGGCCACGATCTCCACTTCTCCTCCTTTGAGCAAATTGAAAAAGAGCTTGGCATGTTCTTTCTCGTTCTCGGCTGTTTCCAGAAAGACAGCAGAAATTTGCTCGTAACCCTCTTTTCTGGCTGCGCTTGCGAAATAGGTATAGCGATTCCTGGCCTGGGATTCGCCGGCAAAGGCAGCCAAAAGGTTTTTTTCCGTCTTGCTTCCTTTCAACTCCATCGTTTTTCCTCCTCTCATGATTCAATCATCATATATTTACCACTTAAAAATATAAACTGCTAACAGGAATGTGTCAAACACTCAATCATGAAGTGCTAAAGCAAGTTCTCTCCCCACTTCGTAGGCTTCCCGGAGATGCTCCGGATATTTTAATACATCCCCTTCAAAGTCAAGGCCTCTATATAAGAGTGATTCCCAAAGCTTCACATCCAGGACATCAAAAAAATATTTTACAGTGAGAAGAGTCCCGTCAAATAACTTCTTCCCTTTTGTGGCTCCCACAGAAATGAAAAGCCCCTTTCGCTTTGGTTCCCATTGGCCGTATGGGACTTTATCCACCCAATACTTCTTCACCCACAGGGATTGGCAGCGATCCATAAGAATCTTGGTGGAGGCGCTTACCGTATAAAAAAAGATGGGGGAGGCAAGCATGAGACCCTGGCACGAAAGAAGCTGATCATAGACTTTTTGGAAATCATCCTGAATCACGCATCGACCTGTTTCTTTGCAACCATATATTTCAAGACAGGGTGACATCTTGAGATCCCGAAGAACTATTTTCTCCACCTCGGCTCCCGTTTCTACAGCTCCCTGGATAGCATGATCTAAAAGTACTGTTGTATTTCCCTTGCGCCTTGGGCTTCCATAGATGGCCAGAAGATTTTTCACTTTTCGACCTCCCGAATATTCCTGATATCGCTCCACAAAAATTTTATCCTTCAAGGATGGATTTATCAAATTAAAAATGATTTCCGACGTAATGCCTCAATTATGGGTTTTTTATCCCCCTTTGGCAAAGGGGGATAAAGGGGGATTTTGAAATTATGTTGATAAAATCTCCCCTCGCCCCTCTTTTCCAAAGAGGGGTATGAGAGTTCATTGGTATTATCTGAACCCATAACTGAGGGATTACTTTCCGACGCTTGGCAGAAAGAACAAAGTTCGATATTGCCAAATCCTCTAAAAAGGCTTAAATTTTATTAAACTATGCACTATTGGAAGGAGGATAAAATGAGAGTCTTAGGAATTTTGGGAAGTCCACGAGTAGGAGGGAACAGTGACATCCTTCTGGAACAAGCCCTGGCAGGAGCCAAGGACGCAGGAGGGGAAGTTGAGAAGATTGTCCTGTCCAAGAAGAAGATTTCTGGATGCCTGGATTGTGCAAAATGTAATGAAACAGGAGTTTGCGCCATTAAGGATGACATGCTGGAGATTCACAAAAAGATCCTTGAGGCAGACGCACTCATCCACAGCGTGCCTGTCTATTTCTGGGCCATGACTGCCCAGATGAAAGCTTACTTAGACCGCTGGTGCGCTTTTTTTGATGCGGAGTGGCAATGGCACAAGGCCTATCGCCCTAAGATGAAGGGAAAGAGGATCGGGTTGATCACGGTCTGCGGAGACCAAAATGTCTCAACCGCTGACCCCATTGTTCACAGTTTTAAGAGCACATGCCAATTTACTGGGCTTAACTTGATAGGTGTGGTTCAGGCCTCGGCCTCGGCAAAAGGAGAGGTTGCCAAGAATGAGCTGGCTAAGAAGAAAGCTTATGACTTAGGAAAAAACGTTGCGACGATCTCATAACGGGTTGGAATGGATTCATTATTTTTTTAAAACTTCCACCACCTCTATTTGACTGAAAAGCCATTTGTTTTCAATTTTCTTCAGGACACATTCCAGTTCCCGCGTGTCATCCGTCTGTTCTCCAGCCGTGGATCTTCCTGTCAGCCTGGCCGTTAATGTAACCTTGGCCACTCCTTTTTCCGGGAAGGCGATGTCAAAATCATAAAATTTCAAATCAAGCTGGGAAGCCTGGGAACGGGCGCTGCCTGCATAGGTGGATATTTCTTCACGCGTATAAGTTCCTGAAAGAGAATGGTCGGGGACTTTTAGCTCGCAATGGGCATCAAATAAGCTACCGATATTTTTCATTTTCTGTAACATGGTTAAGGCATTCTCCTCCGGAGACTTGGAAACCCACTCTGATAGAAGATGGAACTGCTTCTTTACTCTCTTCTCTTCCCTCGGGAAGACAGTGATGACAATCACACACCCGATGACCACCATCATCAAGCCGATGAGGAGATATTTTACTTTCACCATAAGGGTACCCCCATAATACGACTCTTTGATGCTTGTCCAAAATGATGATTTTCGATTGGCATATTCCGATTATCCCCGACCACATAGATATGATTTTCTTCAACTTGGCGAGGGGGAAGATTCCAGTCACATGGATAACGGACATAGGGTTCTTCTATCTCCTTGCCGTCAACAAAAAGTTCCCCGTCACGAAATTCAACTTGTTCGCCCTCTCGGGCGACCACACGCTTTAGAAGCATGACTTTGCTCCCTGCAAAGCGTACCGTTACCACATCATGCCTTTTAGGCTCTGAAAAAAGATAGTGCAACCTCCAACAAAAATTTACCCCTCCATGGTGATAGGTTGGCTCCATGCTGATTCCCTGAATCGTGAAAGGGATGCAGAGGTAGCCAAAAAAAAGATAGGCGAAGAGTGCAATCAAGGAGACCCTGATCAGGAACTTTGGTGTTAAAGAGGGAAAAAAGAATTTTCGGATCTTATGATGGACAGTCATCCTATTTGAGTCTCCTGATCACATGCATTTGGGCAGCAATCTGCCCTGATACGATGTTGAGGCCAGGAATAATCTTAATTCATTTAAGATTTAGTATAGCCTAAAGTTTATCTGTCTGCAAAAAACAGGCAAGGGGTAAAAAATGGTGGAATATAGATGTTCAGGTTGTTTGAAAATTAAGATATGAAAAGGGAACGTTTTAGGAGGTCACGCCTATAGTCTCCACGATGGTTTCCCTGGTTTGCCTTCTGCTAATTTCCAATGTGTGATGAATGGTCTCCATCAACTCTTCAGGTTGATACGGCTTCATGACGTAACCAGAAGCCCCTAACTTGTGAGCCCTTTCCTCGCCCCCTGGGATACCTGTGAGGAAGATGATGGGAATATGATGGGTAGCCGCGGACTGTTTCAATCGCTCTGCGACAACAAATCCCCCTCCTCCGGGTATCATAATATCGAGGAGGATCAGGTCTGGATTCTCCTGGTTGGCGATCATAAATGCCTGGACACTGTCAGAGGCTAATACAACGTGGTATCCATTAGCTTTCAGTCGGACCTTCAAGGCCTTGACCATATCTTGTTCATTATCAACCACGAGAATTTTCTTCTTCACCATCCTGGTTTACGTCCTATCCTTCTATCGTCCATCAACTATTCTTCCTCCTCAAAATCATCTTCAACATAAATCTCTTTCGCTTTGTAAAGGACCTTCATGTTGTCTTCATCAATTTGAAGGCATACTTGCTTCGACAATTCTTCCGTCCATTGATCAAAATTTTTCACGTTTTTTCCTCCCCCAGTCGTATTGAGTCCCCAATTGTTTGTAGGAGCAATTTCTTTGCCAATCGGATTGATTTTAAGGAGATGGGAGTAACTTATTGGAATATATAGGAATTTACTTAAGGGCTCAGGTTTTTGTTTATAATTCGTTTTAATTAAAATGACATCAATTGTCACTGGAACAGCATTTAGCGTCTTTGGTCTGGTCTGGTTTTTTTATGCCCCGACTTCTTCCTCAAGGGTCATTTCTTCCAGGACCGCTCTCGCTGATTCCGCTGTTGAAAAAGGTAGGTAGGAATTAGAATACTTTGGAAAAACGGAGAGAAATTTTCTTGCCTTCGGGCCTTGTTTTCAGCGCCTGTCTCATAAAAGGCATACAGATCATGTCTCAAAAGACAGGATGTTTTGATTTCTTTTCTGCATGATGATCAGAAGACTCAGCGTTTATTTTCTTTTCAAAATAGGGTCGGAATAATAGGCCGTAACCATTTCATTGCTATGATCTGTATCCGTTTGAATCCCGATGGCCAACACTCCGTCTGGGTCTTTACCAAAAGCAGATTTGTAATCTTTATGAAGATTCCTTCCCTCATAGACCCATTGCCCTGCTTTCCCTTCCCCAGACTCCAGCACAAAAAACTTGCAATATTTCTCTCCGGGGTGATCGAAGATGTGACCCTTTGGCAGATGGCTCGCCCAGATATATTCGATTCTGAATCCTGAAGGTTCTGCTCCGTCCATGATCCTAAAACCTTTATCTTTTCCAAAGACGACCATCACCCGAGCCGCCGTATCAAATCTATCTTTTCTTGTTTCAATAGCAGAGCGGACCACATTGGATATCTTCCATCTCCAGGAGAGGATGGGGAAACCCTTTTCTTTCTCTCTCACTTCCTTATAAAGAGACGATCGGCTTCCCAGGCTCTCAGCTTTGATGATTCCTTTTCCTGCTTTTGAATACTGAGTGGGAGGAATAGTAAAATAGGAGACCATCCACCAACCCTTGACCGGTGTCTTCTTCTCCTCGGGTTCCTTCGGTCCGAAGTCTCCAAAGGGAAGTTGGACAAGAACAAGAATGAGACTGAGTGAAATCAATAAATTTTTCATTTTCTAAAAAATGCTCCCTTCTAAAACCATTATACATCATAATCTGATGAATGCATTGAAAAATAAGGAAGGTCCCCTAAACTCACCCCGAATATATCCCCCCTCACCTTTCGGAAACTATTTAAAAATTGGCGCAAGACCATTCCGGTTACAAGACGCAACAGGCAGCCAGGCGACGAAGTTTAAGACCTGCCTACGCGAAGCCGCTCTTGCCTGCCAAAGAACTTGTTCGGCGAGCAGGTCGGCAAAGGCAGGGCGGCTTTTAGGAAATTGTTTTAAATGTTAGAGATAAATTCTCAGGCTTCAATGTGTAAGTATCTAATCTATGGTCTCGAAAAAGGCGTCTTTCACTCCATCCAATAACTGGAATGATATTATCTTGATAGAAAAAATTTCGGCGCCGGGGTCACTTAGGAAATCTGTTAAATGGGAATGCCTTTTTAGAAACTTTGCACGGATGAGATCTTTCTTGCCAGGGTCATTTATAGTTTGAAACTCTCCGCTGACAGTCAGGGCTTTTATATAAATCCGTCTTTGCGCTTTCTTTTCTTCGCGAGTATCAATTAGGAGGCTGACGTTGGGGTTTTCCATTAGATTTAGATATTTCCTTGTCTGTTTGTGGGAAATCAAATAAATCTCACGGCCTTCTTCACCTGAGATATAGGACATGAGAGAACAATGGGGTCTCCCCTCAGAAACAGTGGCCAAAACGCAGAGATCATTTGCCTTAACGATGTCCTTCATCTTTTCAAGCATTTTTTCTTATTTGCCTCCATTATTTTATTTAGAACTCAGTCTATTTATAATAATATAATAAGGAGGGGAGAATTCAATGGAAAAGATTAAATTGGGCATCAGCGCCTGCTTGCTTGGCGAGAATGTCCGTTATGATGGCGGGCATAAGTTGGATCGCTTTCTAACCGATACTCTCGGACAATATGTAGAATATGTCCCTGTTTGCCCCGAGGTGGAATGTGGTCTCTCCGTTCCCAGGGAATCTATGCACCTGGCGGGAGATCCAGATTCTCCACGACTTGTGACGATTCGTACCAAACAGGATATGACGGATCGTATGATCCAGTGGGCCCGGAAACGCATTTCAGAGTTAGAGAAAGAAGATCTTTGTGGCTTTATTTTTAAGAGCGATTCTCCGAGCAGTGGCATGGAACGGATCAAGGTCTATAATGAAAAGGGGATGCCAGTGAAAAAGGGAGTGGGAATATTTGCAGGAATTTTTATGGACCATTTCACTCTGCTACCTGTAGAAGAGGAGGGACGTCTCCATGATCCGAAGCTCAGAGACAATTTCATTGAGCGAATATTCGCCTTGAAAAGGTGGCGAGAGGCCCTTGAAAGAAAGGAAAGTCGGGGCAACGTTGTGGACTTCCATACAAGGCATAAATTGTTGATACTTTCACACAGCCCAAAGTATTATCAAACAATGGGAAAACTCGTGGCGAAAGCAAAAGATCTTCCTTTGAAAGAACTCTACCAAAAATACCAGACCCTTCTCATGGAATCCCTTTACCTAAAGACTTCACCGAAGAAGAATGCCAATGTCCTGCAACACATGATGGGTTATTTCAGGGAACAATTGTCTGCTGATGAAAAGAAGGAATTACTGGAAGTCATTGAAGTCTATCGGAAGGGTTATATCCCTTTGATCGTTCCCATTACCCTCATCAATCATTACGTTCGAAAGTACGCCCAGCTATACCTCAAGCAACAGGTATACCTGAATTCACATCCATTAGAGCTTCAATTACGAAATCATGTCTAAGGAGTACTGATTACAGAGATTCCAAAAAATGATTACATAGATTTTTCTTTACTTTCACTGCATTTCTAATCGTTTTATAATCGTTGTAATCAGAGATTTCCGGGCTTTTTCAGAAATCTCGGAATTTATTCTTGACACTCCTTGTCGATTGCCCTAAATTCTACTAAAAATGGCCCGTAAACATAAAAATAATGCAATAAGGCTGAATGAAGGAGATCATGATACGCAAGTGCACGGAAGCGGATTTCGAGGCAGTTTACGAGATCATCAACGATGCGGCCGAGGCGTACAGGGGGGTCATTCCGGGCGATCGCTGGCACGAACCCTACATGTCACGCGAACAACTGAAGCAGGAAATCGGTGCGGGCGTACAGTTCTGGGGATTTGAGGAGAATAGCGTCTTGATCGGCGTCATGGGTATACAGGACAAAGGGGATGTCACTCTCATACGCCATGCTTACGTCAGATCACGGATGAGAAATCACGGGATAGGTTCACGTCTGCTGCAATTCCTCGAGTCGACGACAGAGAAGCCGATTTTGATTGGAACGTGGGCTGATGCGACTTGGGCAGTTGCATTCTACCAGAAGTACGGTTACCGACTGGTTTCGACAGAAGAGAAGAATCACCTACTCAAGAAGTACTGGTCCATCCACGAGCGGCAGGTTGAAACATCCGTGGTCCTTGCGGGGAAGAAGTGGGGTAGCCAAAGGTAGAGAGGTCTCGGATCGACGCTCTATGAGTTGAGTAGATCGGACTCCCCCCGTCCTCTCTCAAGCAAGCTGTGCGTTGACAGGGAATGGGAACATGGGTAATTGGGTAGTCTTCGATGCAATGGGCGTTGTGTTTGAGGTTGGTGATGACACCAACGACCTACTGGTTCCATTCGTCCAACAGTACAACGACACCTCAAGGGAACGTATAAATGAGCTGTATATTGAAGCCAGTTTGGGAAGGAAAACATCCGAACAATTCTGGCGAGAGGTTGGATTGGGGGCCTACTATCCTGATATTGAGACCGAATACCTCGATACTCGCTTGACTGTTGACAAGGACTTTTGCAGCGTTGCTGAGAGACTCGCCGATCGATTCTGCCTCGGGCTGCTCTCGAATGACGTGCCCGAGTGGTCTGCGTATTTGAGAAGAAGACATTCTTTGGACTTCTTTGATGTGGTCGTGGTCAGCGGCCTCGTCGGTTGCCGCAAACCAGATGGCAGAATCTACGAGATCTTCTTGAAACAAGCGAAGGCTGCCCCTGATTCATGCATCCTTGTAGACGACAGATATAGGAATCTAAGAACAGCAAAGGCGCTGGGGTTCAAGACCATTCACTTCGAAAGGACACCGGCGGACGCGGGCGATTTCGCCCCTGATGCCTGTATAAAATCGCTTTCTGAACTGGAAGACAGGATACAGAGGATCTCGTAACGAGTGGCTGCACACGGAAGTGCTTTCGCAAGCCGGCTACGCCCGGCGTTCGTGGAATACTAGTCAAATGAAATTCAAACGTTTTCAACGACTGGTATAAGAAAGGAAAAAACGTGGGAGTTGGAGACTACGAAGATAGTGTGGTTCTTTATGATGCCCGGAATCGGCAGTGGTTGTTCTTCCACCGCCGACGGCTAAAGCGGCGGCTAAGCTTTAGCGATACAATAGCGAAGCTCCCCGCCCATAGGCGGGGCTTGCGGGGCACCTGCCGGTCAAGGAGGATGTTATGAAGATTCTAAAGTATTCCGAAGTCAAACCCACTCATTTTGAAAGTGGGGAAGCGAAAGGAGTCGCAGGACGCGTTGTGGTAGGCAAGAAAGATGGTGCGAATAATTTTTGTATGCGAGTGTTCGAGATTTCCGACGGAGGAAATACACCAAAGCATTCGCACGATTGGGAACACGAAATGTTCGTTCATTCAGGGGAAGGCGAAATTTATGGCAATGGTCAATGGAACCCGGTAAAATCCGGCAATGCTATTTTTGTACCCAGCAATGAAGAACATCAAATACGAAATCGTGGTAAGGAATTATTAGTTGTGGTTTGTCTTGTCCCATCTAAAGCCCCTGAACTCTGAGGAACAATAATGGGGATGCTATGCCGTGGGAAGGATAGAGGCTTATTGTCCCACGATGCTCTGTAAGGCTTTTTCAATATCTGGATATTGAAAAACAAAACCATTCTCAAGCAACCTTTGCGGGATAACTCTCTGACCTTCAAGGATGACCGATCCAAACTCTCCCAAAACCAACTTCACCATAAAACCCGGAGCTGGCATGAAAGAAGGTTTGTGAAGAGCTTTTCCGAGCGCTTTTGCTAAATCTCTATTTCTCACTGGATTCGGTGAACATACGTTGACAGGACCTGAAATTTCCAGGTGTCTTATCAGGAAAACAAAGGCCTCGGCAAGGTCTTTGATGTGAACCCATGAGAACCACTGGTTTCCACTTCCAATCGGCCCTCCGATATATTTCTTGAAAAGAGGAATCATCTG
>Ga0299915_10002582_pt1 | contig 13161 bp, 12 predicted proteins | sample RVTome_13_FD_200263 | JGI IMG/M metagenome (GOLD analysis project Ga0299915, IMG submission 200263) | Soil microbial communities from uranium-contaminated site in the Upper Colorado River Basin, Wyoming, United States - RVT92D227 (version 2) ...
CTCGTAATTGCCGTATAAACCAGTTCTCTTGTCAAAACCGGTACACTCCGGTCTGGCATAAGGAATAGAACCTGATCGAATTCCGATCCCTGGCTTTTGTGCACGGTCATGGCATAGACGGTCTCATGATCAGGAAGCCTCAGGGGTGGGAATTTTCGCAGTATGCCTTCGGGAGCCGGGAAAAAGACTCGCAGTTCATGACATGATATCAGGCATCTGGATATTCTATTCTCAATGGCCTGGTCATATCAGAATTTCTATAACCAATCACTACTAAGAGTCAAGAGCAGACTTCACCCCTTTAGTAGCATCAACAATCTCAAAAAAGGTTCCTTCTGAAACAAGTTGTTTCAGAACCAACGTCCCGGTCCCCAATCACCGTTCGGGCCGGCGTGGGCTGCGCCTCTGCCCTCATCAATGCCGCGCTGGGCCGGAAGGGTCGTTCTTGCTGCTGTACGGTTGAACAGGACCAGCCGGGTGACACTTGAAAAGAAAGCGGCTCTGAAGTTCAGCAGGGCAATTGAATCATTGCGGCACCAGCCCGATCTTCTGGGCGATTCCTTTCAGTAAATCATTTTGGCTTTTCAAGAAGGGACCGGCTTCGTCGGGGGGAAGGAAAATCGGCTGCAGGCCCATCTGCGAAATCATCTTCTTGAATTCCTCTTCCGCCGTGGCTTTCCGGAAGGCCTCTACCAAAATATCCTTAACCTCTTTGGGGGTCCCTTTGGGCAGGCCGACTCCCCGCCAGAGAACCACCACCAAATCATGTCCCAATTCCTTTCCCGTCGGGGTGTCCGGGAAAATGGAAGATCGCTGGTTGGTGAAGACGACCAGAGGACGGAGCTTTTTCCCCTGAAGGAGGGAAAAGGCTTCCGAATATCCTGATCCAACTGCTTCGGCATGGCCTCCGGCGGCAGCCACCGTTGCCGGCCCTGCGCCCTTATAGGGAACGAAGGTAAAATCGCCCCCGATCATTTTGGCAAAGGCCGCCAGATAGAGATGATCAATGGCCCCGACCCCTGCGGTGGAAACGCTGAGCTGCCCTGGGTTCCCCTTGGCGAAAGTGATCAGTTCATTGATATTCTTGAAGCGACTTTCGGTCCGAACACTCATCATGGTGGGGTCCTGGGCCACGATGCACAAAGGATCAAAAAGGTCATAGGTCGGGAAATTCTTGGTTACATTCGGGGCGGACATGATCGTCGTCACCAGCATGGTGAGCGTATATCCGTCGGGCGCCGCTTTGGCCCCCTCGCGGAAACCGATGGCCCCGGAAGCGCCGGCGATGTTTTCGACGTACACCCGGCCGTCCAAGTAGGGGTTCACGAACTTGGTGAGGGCCCGAGCCATGATATCGGCTCCCCCGCCCGGGGCAAAGGCGGCAATGAGACGGATTTTCTTCTCCGGGTACTTTGCCCAGGCGAGGTTGGCCAGGGTCAGGGAGAGGACAAGGATTGCCAGAATGGTGCTGAAAAACCTGTTCTTTTTCATGGAATCTTTCCTCCAGGGGATTTATTTGGTTCAGCCGCCTTCAGCGATGAGTTTTTTCCTTTTTTTCCGAATAAACGGGATCAGGGGAAGGACCAGGAATATAAGGGCCGAAATGAGGGAGATCAGAGAATACGGCCGCTGCAAAAAGATGTATAAGCTCCCATGAGAAACGATCAGGGACTGACGGAGAGCCGTTTCCAGCATGGGACCCAGGATAAAGGCCAGGACCAGGGGGGCGGCATCATATTCATATTTTTTCATGAGATAGCCCAGCCCACCGAAGAAAAGCATGATCACAATGTCGACCACATTCAAATGGACGCTATAGGCGCCAATCAAACAGAACATGATGATCAAAGGGGACAGAACCTTGTAGGGAACCTTTAGAATCTGGACCCACATCCCGATTAGAGGAAGGTTCAGGAGGAGGAGCAAAAAATTCCCGAGGATCATGCTGGCCAGAATACCCCAGAAAAGATCGGGGTGGCTTTCAATCAGAATCGGTCCCGGAGGAGTCCCGTGAATCATCAGGGCGGCCAGGAGTAGGGCCATGACCACGTTCGACGGGATCCCCAGGGTGAGCAGCGGGACCATGGCGCCCATCGTTCCGGCGTTATTCGCCGTTTCCGGGCCGGCTACTCCCTCAATGGCGCCGGTTCCAAACTTTTCCGGGTGTTTAGAGAATTTCTTTTCGATCGCATAGGAAGCGAAGGAGGCGAGAAGGGCTCCACCCCCGGGGACGATTCCCAGGAAAAAACCGAGGAGCGTACCCCGGGCGATGGGCTTCGCCGATTGCTTCCAATCCTCCCGGGTGGGGAGGAGCCCTTTGATTTCGGTTTCGTAAATTTCCCGTTGTTCCTTCTTTTCCAAATTGATCAGGACTTCGGAAATGCCGAAGAGGCCCATGATTACAGGGATCAAATCGACGCCATCAAAAAGGGCTTCGATCCCATACGTAAGGCGGGGATTGCCGAGAATGGGGTCCTGGCCGATGCATCCCAGGACGACTCCGAAAGCCGCCATCATCAGTGCTTTGATCATCGACGCCGACCCCAGGTAAATGACCAGCGTTAAGCCCAGGATCATCAGACTGAAAAATTCGGGAGGCCCAAAATCAAGGGCAATTTGGGCCAGGGAAGGGGCCAAGACTGCCAGGAGGATGATCCCGGAAATGCCTGCAATGAAAGAGCCAAAGGCCGAAATGCCCAAGGCAGGCCCTGCTCGCCCTTTTCGGGCCATTTGATAGCCGTCGATGCAGGTGACCACGGATGCGGCTTCCCCGGGTATGTTCACCAAGATGGAGGTGGTGGACCCGCCATACATGGCGCCGTAATAGATGCCCGCCAGGATGATGATGGCCGAGACGGACGGGATGTTGAAGGTGACCGGCATCAGGATGGCGATGGCTCCCGAAGGGCCAATGCCCGGCAGAACCCCGATGAGGGTTCCGATAAAGACCCCGATAAAACAGTAGAGGATGTTCAAGGGCTGCAGAGCGGTGGAAAAGCCCAATTGCATGGCACTCAGAAAATCCATTTTCTCCTCTTAACGGAAATGTTTCCCGTTCTTATTGCCCGAAAAGTCCGCTTAAAATCCCGGACGGAAACTGAAGCTCCAGAAATAGGCCGAAAACCATATAACAAACCACCATGGTGACCGACGAAAGGACCAAGGCTGTCTTCCACTTTTGAGGCTCGATGCCCTTGAAAAGAAAAAGAAGAAGGAAAAATGTGCTCACAATGAAACCGAGGGATTTAAAAACCAGGGCATAGGCGAAAAGGGCGATCATCATTTTCGTCCCCTTTCGCCATTCAATTCCTTCCCAGATGCCCTTTTTCCCGTTTACAGGCCCGGCTATGAAAAGGCTTTGGAGGAAAAGGATGAAGCTGAGCCCGGCCAGAACCATCCCCGTCCAAAAGATTAAAAATCCAGATTTCGGGTCTTTCAGGGTTCCCAGCTTCAGTACATATCCTTCATAAGCGATGTATAGTCCGAGGATGGCCCAGAGGATAGACGTATACCGGTCATTGCGTTGCATAATGGTTTTCCATAATAAGCTTTCGGCGGTCAGGGATCAGCATTCAGCTAATCTGGTCTATCTGGTCATCTGGTCTATTTGGTCCATCTCGTCCATCTGGTCTGTTTGGTTTCCTTTTTCCGTTCATCTTTGGCCATCAGCTATGAGCTATCAGCGATTCTCTGTGGACTATTCAGTTTTTCCCTATCCCCCTATCGGTCTCTCTCCCATTTCCTCATCCCTCATTCCCTTATCGATGGGCAGGGAACGGGCCACTGACCCGGTTGGCCATTCATCGAGCTCTGAATGCGAAGGACATCATTGGGGCTGCAGGCCCACCTTGGTGGCGATGAGTTTGAAAAAGTCGTTTTGGTTTTTGATCCAGGGCCCGGCTTCTTCCGGCCCTAGATAGACCCTTTCCAGGCCGACCTGTTCAAAAAGCTTCTTACATTCCTCCTCTTCCATGGCTTTATGAAAGGCATCCACCAGGACGGCTTTCACCTCTTTCGGCGTCCCCTTGGGAACGGCGATCCCCCGCCAGAAGTTGATCACAACGGGATGATTGATTTCATGGCTGGTGGGTACATCGGGGAAAAGACGAGACCGCTTGGATTCGAGGACCAGGAGAGGACGAAGCTTCTTCCCCTGGACAAGGGCCGTGGCCTCCGAGCAGGTGGAGGTGCCGATATCCACATGTTTTCCCGCTGCAGCCGTCAGGGCTGGAGCAGAACCCTTATAGGGAACGTAGGTAAATTGCGTGCCGATACGATCTCCGAAAGCGGCCATTCCCAAGTGGCTCGGTCCACCAATCCCGGAAATTGCCGCCGTGAGCTTTCCCGGGTTGGCTTTGGCAAAGGCTATGAGATCCTGGATCGTCTTGAACTGGCTTTCCGTTGGAACGGTGATCAGCATGGGATCTTGAGCCAGAATGCAAATCGGGTCATAGATTTCGTAGGTCGGATAATCCTTGATGACGTGGGGGGCAATCGTGATAGTGGTCACCAGCATGGTCAACGTGTACCCATCCGGAGTCGCCTTCCCTCCCTCTCGAAAGCCGATGGCTCCACCGCCGCCCGTTATGTTTTCCACGTAAACTTTTCCATCCAGATACACATTTACGTATTTGGCCAGGGCCCGGGCGAGTAGATCCGCGCCTCCTCCGGGGGCCATGGGGACGACGAATTTGATTTTCCGCTCGGGATACTTTCCCCAAGCCCGATTCGAGCCCCAGGCGATGGAAAAAATGACGAGACAAAAAATACAGATCCAGAGATTTCCTCTTCGCATCTTTACCCTCCTCCCTTTCATTCTGAATGAACGGTCATTTTTCATATACTTCGGGATTCACACAAAAGGGCATCCGTACTCCCTTCAGGCCCAGAATCAGATGATCCACAGCCATGGCCATCATCTTGCGACGGGTTGCCGGCACGGCACTCCCGACGTGAGGAACAATCAGCAGATTATCCAGTTGGTGCGTCGGGAGCAAACCCCGGTCTTGATGGCGTTTCGGGCGAAGATGGAGACGGCGGAAGCGAAGGAGATCTATAAGCAGCGGGCTGAAGTAGCGGAATTTCCTAATGCCTGGATCAAGGACAAGATCGGCTTGCGTCAGTTTCGCTTGCGGGGTTTGGTCAAGGTTACTCTGGAGTCCATGTGGGTCTGTCTGACCTATAATATCTCTCAGTGGATTCGGCTCTGCTGGAAGCCTCAGCGGCAGGCGGCAGCTTGAAGTTGAACCGGTAGCGCAGCCCCTCTGCCTGACAGCGATGCTATGAAGGGACAAGACTGATGAGTTGATCGACGACTTGGATGTTTCCATAACCGATATCGAGCAGTCCATTCCAGAAATCAGAACCCCAACCCCACTATACCTGAATTTCTTCACAGCTTCAGGGGGGCGAGGGGGGATTTTCTTGGTTCGTAGGTTATAAAACTATCATCCAAAATTGTTGCGGATTTCGGATTTTCAAATGAACCGCATCGGTGCTAAAAAAATTTCACGAGCTGAGTCACATCGGGATATTTTTCTATCTCACGAACGAAGGCGCAAATTTCCCCCACGTTTTCCTGGGATGGGGGATGGGCCGCAAAGGCCGCGCAACGGCGGAATTTTTCTTCCACCTCCTCCATGGTCATCGGGTTGGCCGGGGAACCTTTTCGATCATCCACTCGCATGGAATGGGTTTCCCCCTTTTTCGTACGAATCTCCACGATCGCCGGGGTCACTTTGCTCTGCGTGGTTCGCGTCAGTTCGTCATCCACTCGGCATTCCACTCGGGAGGCGACTGCGAGAACCTCGGGATTCCTCAAGGCCCCGGTTGTAAAATCCTCGAGGGATACTTTCCCCTTCACCAAAGCGGTGGCCAGGGTGTAGGGAAGGCTAAATTGGGCCTCGGGAACGGTCTCCGGGCGGTAGATCTTATCCGGTGGAAGACAGACGAAATTGTAGCCGTTTTGATTCAGCCGGGCGACGACTTTATCAATTTCTTGGATCGACAAGGAATATTTTTGGATCATGCCCGCCACGGCATCGATGGCCGAATGGGTGTGCATGCAACAGGGATGCATTTTGCGGGTGACCTGGATTCCTTCGTAGATTTTCCCCAGGCCATCCAATAGTTTTCCGGCGTCATATTCTCCCCGCTGATAAACCGGATAATAGCCGAATTTCCCCTGGAGAACTTCATTGGCGGCCGTAATCCCGCGGGCGGCAAAGATGGCGGCGTAAACCCCACCCTGGGCGGCGAGCCCCTGGCAGAAGCGGATGGCCAGGGTCCCCTCGATGAGGTTCTGAGAGTTCCCCGACGTTTGGCTGTAGGCGAGCCCCATGGCATGAAGCATCTTGGCCTCATCTAAGCCGATGATTCTCCCGGAAACGGCGGCGGAGGCGAAGTAGGCATACTGATAGGTTACATTCATCCCGCTCACCCCCGGAGGGATCTTGTGGGTCTTTCCCAGGCGGCAAATCAGGTCGAGTCCCAGGGCCATGGAAGAAAGAAATTCCTTTCCCGGAAGACCGCTTTTGCGCTCCGCCATGGCCAAAGCTGCAGGGACGAGGGAAGCACTGGCGTGGGCGGTGCCGGGTTCATAAACGTCGTCAAAATCAACGGCCCGGGCCATGGTTCCGTTGGCCAAGGCGGCGAGATGCACCGGCACCTTTTTGCGGTAGCCCAGAACGGTGCTTTCTTCTCTTCCGCCCCATTCGAGAACCTGCCCCACGATCTCCGGGCAACCAGGCGCTCCCGTGCCGGCGATGAGTGCCCCCAGGGTATCGAGGATGCTCTTCTTCGTATCCTGAACAACCTCCGGAGGGATATCCTTGAACCTTTTATTTACAAAATTCCGAGCCAAGGGCACAATGGCATCCATCGAATCACCGCCTCCTCTCCGAGGGCTTCCCCTCCCGAAAGGGAGGGGGAAGCGGACGAAGCGAATTAATGCTTCTGTAACTTCTGGGACCGTGGGGGGGACTGTTTCATATCCATCCCCAGTCTTTCGCCCAGATCGCGGTACTTGGGTTTCAAGTCATACTCCTCCTTGTACTCCTGGATCATGGGGATTCCCCAGTTGTGTTTTTGGAGCCATTGAATTCCTTCAATGAAATCCGGGAGCATCTCGGGGATGAGGGTGAACATGATCTCGTCATCCTGGGCGGAAGCCAATCGGCGGTCGCCTTTGCAGGGGATGGCGACCGTACATTCGCGCTTCAAGAAAGCGGGCACCGTGGCATATACGCATACCGCATGTCCGGAGAGCTGAGATTGGACATCCTTCCCGTCGATCCAGGTTTTCACGATCAGGAGCTGGCTGGTCTGCATGCCATTTACGTGCATGGTGATCACATCGGGCATGAAGTTGCAGGAATGGGCCGGGGCACAGACCATCCCCTTGTACTCATCGTAGGGAAGATGGGGCATGTTCCGGCACCACTCCGCAGCGGCCTTGAGGTCCCGGACGCTGTCCGGATAGCGGTGATGTCCCTCGAGGAAAAATTCCGAGCGCTCGGCCAAGCCCAGTCCGACCACCGGTTCAAAGCACCAGTGGTCCTCCTTGAACATGGCGATCATTTCACCGTTCCGCTGGGCCCGGGCAAAGGCCTGACAGAGGGAATACTTATGCTCCCAGTCCCGGGTGGGGATGATCGCTCCCTTGGGGACCTCATCCCGGTTCTTCAACATCTTGATGGCAATGGGATGCACCCGCATGCGAAGCCACTGCTCGAGCTCTTTGCTGTATTCGTGAATTTTCTTCAGAGGTATCATGCTGTCCCTTTCCTTTTGTTTTTTTCACTCTTGATTCCAGCAAGAATGGCTCTTCTCCAAAATCTTAGGGGATCGAATTCTCTGACTCCCGGCAAAAAGGATTATGTCGTTGGGTTCAGTAAGCCGCCTGATAGATCGCCACCATGTCTTCCAAAGTAATCCTGCGCGGATTGCTCAGGTGGATCCCGCTGGCCACTCCGTCCTTGGCCATGGTTTCAAAGCCTTCCTTTTTGGCCCCTACCTCCCTCAGGCTGGTGGGAATCCGGGTATCCACCAGGATTTCCCTCACCGCCTCAGCTGCCTTCCTCGAGGCCTCCTCCACGGTTAAACCCTGGATATCTTTCCCGAGGGCTTCGGCGATGCGGGCGAAAAGACCCGGGGCGGCCATCCGGGAAAAATCCATGCAATGGGGAAGCAGGATGGCATTCGCCATCCCATGGGGGGTATCGAAAACCCCCCCGAGAGGATGGGCCAGGGCGTGAACCATGCCCAGGCGGCCGTTGAAGAAAGCCATGCCGGCCATGGTGCTGGCCAGCATCATATGGCCCTGAGCTTCACGATTGTCGGGGTTGGCGTAGAGGGCCCGAAGGTACTTGCCGATGAGTCTCATCGAATCGTAGGCCAGCGCTTGAGATATGGGATTGGTCAGGGTCGATACAAAGGTTTCATAAGCATGGGTGAGGGCATCCATGCCCGTGGAGGCCAAAACCAGCGGCGGAAGCGTCGCCAGGACCTCCGGGTCCAGCAAAGCCACCCTGGGGATTAAAAAAGGACTGCGGATGGGGGTTTTATATTTGCGGGTTCTATCGGTGATGACCGATGCCCCGGTTACCTCGCTCCCGGTCCCTGCGGTTGTCGGGACGGCGATCAGGGGTGGAAGCGGATTGACCACCTTGTTGGATCCCTCGTATTTCAGGAGCGGCTCCGGGTTGGTGGCTTGAATTCCGATGGCCTTGGCCGTATCCATGGGGCTGCCGCCCCCGACGGCCGCCAGGGTATCGCATCCTTTTTCCTTCAGGAGCGCATAGCCTTTCTGGGCAGTCTCCAGGCTGGGGTTGGGTTCCACTTCGTCGAAAACCACGTATGAAAGGCCCTCTTTTTCGAGCGACTCAATGGCCTTGGTCAGGACTCCAGAATTTCTCACCCCTTTGTCGGTCACCAGAAGGACCTTGCGGCCCCGCAGGGTCTTTACTTCTTCCCCCAGCTTCTTGATGGATCCCGGCTGAAAATAAATCCTGCCGATAGTCATAAATTCAAAAACGTTGAGCATAATCTCCTCCAAATTTTCCTTGTATTTTTAATGTTATTTGGCCAGGCCGATCTCCTTCATGAGCTTGCCTTTGCTCTCGTTATCTTCGATCAGAAATTTCTCAAAATCCGCGGCATTTTTATAAGAAATCGTAAATCCATTCTTTTTCATGAATTCCTTGAATTGGGGGTCGGCCACGATTTTTTCAATCGATTTTCCCAGTGCCGCCACGAGGTCTCCGGGTGTTTTTTGGGGAACCGTGACTCCCCACCAAGCGCCGATGGCCCAGTTGATTCCCAGCTCCTTCAGCGTGGGGACATCGGGGAAAAGCTCGGCCCGTTGATCGGCCATGACGGCCATGGCCTTGACCTTTTTCGCCTCGATGAGAGCTCGGGCTTCGGGAAGGCTGCAGGGTACGATGTCGATCCCACCGGCCATCATTTCCTGGAGGGCCGGAGCCGCTCCGTTACTGGGCACCCAGCGCACCGCATTGACGGGAATCCCGACGGTCTTCAGCCATCCGGCACGGGCCAGATCCCAGATTCCCCCGGGCCCGACCCCAGAGGCCTTAAGCTTTCCCGGGTTGGCTTTGATATAGTCCTGTAGTTCCATCAATGTTTTCCAGGGAACATCCGCCCGAACATTGACCCCGGCCGGATTCGTGGCCAAACGAGCGACCGGTTTCATGTCCTTATAGCTAATTTGAGCAAGCCCCATCCAGTGCATCATGGCAAGTTCGGTCGTAGAGAGACAGATGGTATAACCATCGGGCGCAGCGGTCGCTCCGGCTGTATGGCCAACTGCCCCTCCCCCTCCCGTTCGGTTTACAACCGTTACGGGTTGCCCGAGGTCTTTTTCCATCACGGCGGCGACGATTCGGGCAATCGTATCAGTGGCTCCACCTGCCCCCCAGGGACAAATCAAGGTGATCGGGCGGGTGGGAAATTTTCCTTGCGCCAGGGCGTTTGGTACAAAAGCAGCAAGAGCCCAAAAAACCAAAGATAGAACGACCATAAAATTCTTGGTTAAAAATTTTGCCGACATGGATCTACTCCTCCTTTCGTTTTATAGCGAATTTGGACCCGCCGCGGCGGGACTCAGGGAATCAAGGAAAAACGGCCGTTTCCCTCACGGCAAGGATTTTCTCGGGAAAATTCGTATGCTGTACTATGAATCGGAAGTCAATTTTTTTACTCAAGCCGACCCTGCTGTTTTTGATCCACCTGCAATTTATTGTTTTACTCCTTTCTTTTTGAGATGGGGAAGAGAGATTTTGCTCTTCCTTCGATTTTCCTCCATCGGGCGCTCTGGTTTTGACGGTGTGCTCGGAATCAGCTTTTTTAGCAGAAATTCGACGGCCTGCCCGTAATGGCTCTTGACCATATCCCGGATTTGCCTGAGGTCGCTCTTCTTGCAAGCCTCCAGCAAACGTTTGTGCTCCTGGATTGACCGTTCCATGCGCAAGGAATAAAGGGTCAAATTTTGAAACCAGCGCGTCCTTTTATCCGCGTCGCCAAAAAAATTATAAAGCTTTTCATTACCCAGGCTCTTGGCGATCTCATGATGGAATTTCCAGTTCAGCTTGCGGTAACCCTCGAGATCCTTTTTTGCGACCCGCTCATGCATCTCCTCGATCAACTTGTTCAGCGCGACGAAAAAAGTTTTGTCCTGCTGGAGAGATTTTTCGCAGAGGGCATAGTTCTCGATAAACTCCTTGATGGAGTAATTCTCGGCGATTTCCCGCCGGCCGATTCCGATGACCTCCCGGCCTTTCCGGTTAGCTCCGGTGGGAACGACCAAACCCCATCGTTCCAGGCTTAGCATGGCCTCCCGGACGGGGATGCGGCTGATCCCCAGTCTCTCGGCGATTTCCCGTTCGATCAAACGATCCCCGGGCTTATACTTCCCCGAGAGGATCTCATCCTCGAGAATCTTGGTAACTTTTTCCGTGATCGTCTTCGATGGCTTAATCATGGATCCCATGGTTCGCCGGGATGGATCGGCTTTCTTGGCTGACTTATCCGTACGATGCGCCGCTCAGAACATTCACCAGGTAGCCCCTCCCGGCAATGAACCGAATGGCATGATTCTTCCCCGCGGGGATCAGGATGGAGGCGGGTCCCAGCACGATCTCCTTCTCATCTTCGATCGTGACCTCCACCTCCAGATTGCCCAGGAGGCAGTATAGCTGATTGACGACATGTTGATGCAGGGAAGGTCCCACATCGGACGCTTGGGGGTTCCGCTCGATCTTGCGGACCAAAAGCGTCACATCCGCTTCAGGGACCATCTCCCGGCTCATGTATCGGAAAAGAGGCCCCACTTCCTCTTCCATTTTGCGGATGTCGTGATGGACCAATTCTTCGATCTTCCGGGGCTTGACGATGAACCGCTGGATTCCGGAAGGGGTCATCCGGATTTTCCCTCCAGGGGGAGTTTCTTGAATTCTTTGATGAACTCTACGATATAGTCGGTCCAGGCCGAGAGGATCTTTTCGCCCTTGGCCGGGGTTGCCGCCATGGGGTCGCCCATCACGCCGGATTCGGTTAACTCCTCCGAAGAATGATAGACATTGACCGGAAAGCCTTTAAAAACCGTATTCCAGCTTCCCCGCTGGGTAAAACTCTCAAGCCGGCCCTTCAGGTATTCCTTCTGGGCCTTCTTCATATCGACGAGGTCGGGCCGCAGAGCCATCACCACAGAGGTCATAATCTCGCCGGCATGGAGAAATTTTTTCTCCACCAGCTCGGGTAGGTTCTTCGCCATTTCATTGCCCAGCGCCCAGAGGTTCACCATGGCGACCCGCGCGATTCTCTTTCGGGTGATCTCATTGGCGATCTCGGTAATGGACCAATCGTTCCCCACATGGGAATTGATGAAGACCAGGCGCTGAAATCCATAATGGATGAGGGAGGAGGAGAGTTCCCGGAGAATCTGGGAGACGGTGGTCATTCCGAAGCTCAAGGTCCCGGGAAATCCCATATGCCATTCGGAATAGCCGACATTCAGGAGCGGCGCAACCAACAGGCCGGTTTTCTCCGCTACCCGTTTGGCCGTCCCGAGGGCGACGATGGAATCCACATTGAGCGGTAAATGCGGACCCTCCACTTCCACCGAACCGGTCGGAATGAGGATCGTATCGATCTTTTTGCGGGCCTCATCGAATTCTACCCAGGTCATTTCTTCCATTAGCTTGGTCATGGATTTCTCCTTTGGGGAAACAGTGAATTGATTTCTTTGGCGTCCCGCCGATCGCCGCTGATGCTTTTTAGAATACGATATACCGTATACCGAAAAATTTGTCAACAAAACAATATTTATAAGTGTTAGATGGCCGTGTTCCTCAGGGTATTAAGCATCGAGCGTAATAGGCGTTTCTTCATGTGACGCTGGGGAGATTCGGTGGTTGGTTAGAATGCTCGAGATCTCTGTGAACCTATGAAAACGTCCATCTTTGTTCTAAAACTAGGTGGTGAAACTGCATCACCCTGATTCCTCTCGCCCTACAGACATCGGGGATTCTTGGACCGTTCAGATTGTCTGTCGCATTCTCATGAGTGACAACCGCATATCCGTTGCAATGTTTCCGGTGTCAGGTCTACACTATTGAGAAGATTTTTATTTGAGAGCCTACAGGAAGAAAACAAATACGGAATCGAAGAAATTTAAACCCGAATTGCCGAGTAGCCCAAGGCAACTCGAATCCGAACACGACAGCCTCCCTTTGGATCTTTCCAAACTTTGATAACCCCTTTCTGCATATCAAAATTCAGATATTTCACCGGGAAATTGAAAGCCATTTGGGGTGAGAGATCTGATTCTCATAAGCCGGAATTATCCCCAAAGGGCTTCCCGGAGACCGGATATCCGCTCGATCTGCCGGGAGACCGCAAGACGAAAGACCTCTTCCTTTCCCCACACCTCCACCTTCTCTTTTGCCCTGGTGATAGCCGTATATATCAGTTCCCTCGTCAAAACCGGTACACTCCGGTCAGGCATAAGGAATAGCACTTGATCGAATTCCGATCCCTGGCTTTTGTGCACGGTCATGGCATAGACGGTCTCATGATCAGGAAGCCTCAGGGGTGGGAATTTTCGCAGTATGCCTTCGGGAGCCGGGAAAAAGACTCGCAGTTCAT
>Ga0299915_10002583_pt1 | contig 13161 bp, 8 predicted proteins | sample RVTome_13_FD_200263 | JGI IMG/M metagenome (GOLD analysis project Ga0299915, IMG submission 200263) | Soil microbial communities from uranium-contaminated site in the Upper Colorado River Basin, Wyoming, United States - RVT92D227 (version 2) ...
CTCGCCCGCCCACACACCAATCTCAAGCCAGCGGTCATTGCCATCAAAGACGCTGCCGAAATCCAGTGCGACGGTAAAGTACCCGTCAATCACATCGATTTCGTTCACATCAATTGTGCTTCCAAGCTCGTTCCCGTCGCTCGCCCCGTCATAGAGCTTGAACTGCAGGTCATACAGCCCGTCCGCAGCGCTGTTGGCGTCTATCAGCCGACCCTGATATGTGAACACCGTCCCCATCGGCACCGCCCCCGCCCGGTCCACCATCCAAGACATAAGGCACATGAGCAAAGCCACGATTCTGAACATACTTGTCGTTTTCATTTTCCTACCCTTTCAATAGAATATTCACTTCAACACGACCAATCTGTCCACAGTAGTCCTCAGCGCCTCCAGTTGGGTTTGCATCTCTTGTATCTGTAGTCGCTGAACTGCAATTTCACGCTCCTTCTCTGCCAATTGTTGGTCAAACTCCGTTTTGAGCGTCTTGACCGCTTCGACCAAAAGCGGCGTCAGCTTGCCGTAGTCCATGCCGGTGGCGTCCACCCCGTTTTCCTCGTACTCTACTATCTCCGGCAGTACCTTCCCAACCTCTTCGGCGATCATACCAACATCGTGCTGCCCCCCATGCTCGGCATCCCAATTGAAATACACGCCCCGAAGATTCATTACCTTCTCCAGCGGATCATCTATTGCCCGAATATCAGTCTTCCACCGGACAGAAGACGCAGCGCCGTAATTCGTACCGGGGCCTGAGGCATAGAAATCATATTTTTCGCCGTTAGCCAGGACGGCAATGCCTTCGGTCCCGGAGGCCTCGGCGTATACGCCCCTGCCGTTGACGCCTGCGGCTTTGAAATAGCCGCCAAAGTTCATCGGATATCCCTCAGCAGGCGCCTCGCCCATAACGCCTATTCCCTGGCCACCTAGGCCACGGCCTCTGACGCCGGCGCCACCTCCCCCCGTAGCCTCACCAAAGACGCCTATACCAATAAAACCACCGGCCTCAAAGTAGCCCCCGTAGTTCGTAAGCAAGCCGCCGCCGGTGGCCGTGGCCTTGCCATAGACTGCTCGGCCCTCATTACCCGCTGCTACGAAGTAGCCCCCGTAGTTTTCCACATCTCCGGTCTTCGAGGCAGAGCCGTAAACGCCCCTGCCGGACGAACCCGAGGCATACCCATAAACAGCATAGCTGTTGTCGCCTGAGGCAGTGCCTTGAAGGGCTATACCGTATTTACCCGAGGTCTCGCCCCAAACGCCGCGTCCCGATTCGCCTGTCCCCTCGCCGAAGACAGCTCTGCCATATCTGCCGGCGGCCTTGAAGTGACCTCCATAGTTGGTTATGTTGCCGGTATCTGCGGCCTCGCCATAGACGCCGGGCCCGGCGCCCGTGTTCGTTCCTGAAATAACGGGGTTGGCACTTGAAGCACTGAGCGAGAGCGGGACCGGAACGCCCGGGCCGGATGCAGCGTAGAGCGCGTACGGAGTTGGCGTGATCTTCTGTCGCGGATTCAGGACGGTATATACGGGCGGGTCGCTCATTCCGTCCGGCGCAACAGCGATTTGAAGCCAGCGGGCATCGCCCGTGAACGTGCCCCAGGGCCCGAAATCCAATTCCACCGTAAAGCACCCGTCGGCGACGTCAAGGTTGTCTATCGTGATGGTGGGTCCGACCTTGTACACGAGCAAGCTTAGGCAAGGGTCGCTGTAAAGCTCGAACTGGAAATCATAGAGCCCGTCCGCTGCATCGTTGGCATCTATCAACCGCCCCTGGTACGTGAACACCGTGCCCATCGGCACCGCCCCTGCTGACCGGCCCAAACCGAACACAAAACACAATGCTACCGCTAAAATTCTCGAGCTTTTCATTTTCCTGCCCTTTCAAGAGTTGGTTGTTCTTCGATGCGCACCGGCTCCGGGCCGGCGTATCCTTACGAATTCCTCAGAGTTGGGATGCACAAACCATCATCGTCTCCCGGACTCCGAATTCCGGCGCGATTAGTACAAAACGATAGCATAATTATACCACTTAAAGGTGCTGCCCGTCAAGAAATCCCCCCAAAAGTCTCACGCCGGCCTTTTAGAAACCGGAGAAAAAGCCCCTTTCCAGCATATCAGAACCTGCCCTGAGTGTAATCGAAGGGTGCTGAATGGGGATTTTTGAGCGATCGTTGCCGATTTTGTGTTTTTTTAGAGCGGCCTTTGAGTTATACTGCCCGGGCAGATACAGACACACCTCGAGCAGTCGGAACGGTGCAGCGCCCGTACCGCTGTGTTTCGAGCAACTTCTGTCTGGGGTTGAACAGGACCAAAATGAGTTCTGCAAAATTGCAGGTTAGACCTATATTGTTGAAGAAAATCTCTTTTATGATTTTCTTCAATAATTACCCAAACGATTACGAGACAATACGTTGCCGTTGAAAAGAAAAAATCAACAATGGTTCAACAGGCCCACCATCCCCGCAAGGGGCCCGTGGGGCCTGAGCGAAGTCGAAGGAACGATTTTTTCTTTTGTAGGGTGGGGCTTGCCCCACCGAACTGCTCGGCTGAAGTGGTGGGCTGAAGCCCACCCTACGCCTAAACCTGCAATTTTGCAGAAGCCTTGAACAGGATTGAATTGAAAGGAGACCGACCAATGACTACAGAGCATCACCAAAGACAGCCGATGCGGCATACGTGCTGCCCGTGTGGCGGCCATGATTCAAGCGACGGCATTACCCGCCGCACCTTCCTCCAGGGCGCAGGCGGCGCAACATTATTCGGAGCAGCCTTGACCGGCCTGACATGGTCCGCCGTAGCAGCAGCGCAGACCCAGAGCGAGACCGCCCCCAAGCGCCGGCCACTCATAGTCAAGCCCGTGCTCATTTATGACGTTCCGCAGCCCAGGAAGCAGACCAGTTGGCGGAGCTGGGGAGGCATCCAAACTGAGCAGCATGCCGAACAGGAGGCCGCTCGAATTCAGAGCGAACTGAACGACCTGACAAAAAAGGCGGACTTTCCGGTGAAGTTTCTGCCCATTTCCCGAACGCACAATGCAGCGGGCCTCGCGGGGGCGACCGATTTGGACAAGGCCGATGTCTTCCTCGTCTATGCCGCGGGCGGCGGGATGGACACCTTCGACGCCCTGGCAAACAAGAGCAAGGATATGATCATCTTCTGCCGTCACACGTCCGGGCCGGTCTATCTCTGGTACGAGATTATCAGCCCGCGCTATCTCCGCCAGCACACCGACACCCTGGCGACCAAAGGCGTGGACGACGCCGACGTGGTTGTTGACAGCCAGGATGAGATTCTGTGGCGGCTCCGCGCACTCTGCGGCCTGCGCAATACTATGGGCACTCGAATAGTGGCCATCGGCGGACCGGACGCCTGGGCGCAGCCGGCGGGTGTCGTCCCCAAGCTCGTTGAGGACAAGTGGAAATTCGACATCCAAACCCTCTCCTACGATGAATTAGGCAAGCTCATCAAGCAGGCCCGGGCCGACAAGTCCGCCGTCGAGCGCGCACAGCAACGGGCCGCCAAGTATCTAAAGTCAAAGGGCACAAAGTTGGAGACCAAGCGCGAGTTTGTCGATAACGGCTTTCTGCTCGAGCAGGTCCTCCGCGGCGTGATGAATAGGGCCGGCTGCGGCGCTATTACCATCAACGGCTGCATGGGGACAATTATGCCGCTCGCCGAGACCTCGGCGTGCTTAACGCTGAGCCTGCTAAACGACGCTGGGTACCTCGCATTCTGCGAGTCCGACTTCGTCGTGATTCCATCGGGCGTCCTGCTGGCCAATATCTCAGGCAAGCCGGTCTTCCTCAACGACCCGACGTACCCGCACGACGGCGTAATCACAATTGCGCACTGCACCGCGCCTCGCCGCCTGAGCGGCGACAAGCTCGAGCCGGCCAGGATTATGACCCATTTCGAGTCCGACTACGGCGCCGCGCCGAAGGTCGAGATGCGAAAAGGCCAGGCCGTTACAAACATTATCCCCGACTTCGCATCCAAACGCTGGGTGGGACTGCTGGCGGAGACAATTGAGACCCCGTTTATGGATATATGTCGCGCCCAGGTTGACATCCGCTACGACTGTGACGATTTGCTATTGGCCGAGAGAATGCCCGGTTTCCACTGGATGACCGGCTACGGCGACTATACGCGAGAGCTCGGCTACGCCCTTAAACGCGTCGGCATCGCCTGGGAAAACCTCAGCGCATAAGCAAGGCCGAGCTCGATCTGCGATGTAGATCCCGGGCCGCTGAAGTTGGCAGAGAAATTGCGTCTGTAAACGGCGAGCAGGACTATGTTACGCCCGCTCTTCGACAGTGCAGCTGAACGGTATGAAGGAGAATAGCATGAGATTCCAATGTTGCCTCTTAGGACTGCTGATTTCCGTATTACTCACCGGGTGTGCACAAGTAGCCACACTATATGTTTCACCCCAAGGCAGCGACGCCTGGTCGGGTCGGCTGGCCAAGACAAACAACAAGCGCACCAACGGGCCTAAGGCATCGCTGGCCGGCGCCAGGGACGAAATTCGCAAATTCAAGGCGCAAGGCCCGCTCAAAGAGCCGGTGCAGATTATCGTTGCTGCGGGAACATACACGCTCGCCGAGCCGTTTGTATTGGCGCCCCAGGACAGCGGAACAAAAGATTGTCCCATCGCATACCGGGCCGCTGACGGCGCCAAACCGGTGTTCTCCGGCGGACGAATAATCACTGATTTTCAGCCCGGAAAGGACGGTATATGGCAAGCCCGAATACCGGATGTCGCAGAGGGCAACTGGTATTTCGAGCAGTTGTTCGTCAACGGCCAACGCGCCACCAGGGCGCGCACGCCCAACAAGTGGTACCACTATATGGGCGAAACCTCCGAGCTGCCAATCGAGGGCAAGGAGGGACAATACCGCCGCGTCACGCCCGTCCGGCCGGATGCGCTCGAACCGCTGCGAGAACTCAGCCCCCAGGAAATCCACGACGTCACGCTTATGGCCTATCATAAATGGTGCATTACCCGCCGATACCTGACCGACATCGACACCGCCGCCAACATCATCGTCACCGTTGGAGAGCAGCTCAAGAGCTATTCAGGCTGGCCAGGTAATACCCGGTTTCACCTTGAGAACTTCAAGACCGCTCTCGACTCGCCCGGCGAATGGTTCCTTGCGCGGGATGGGATGCTGTACTACAAGCCGCGGCCCGGAGAGGATATGGCCAGCGCTGAAGTAATCGCGCCGCTCGCCGAGAAGCTCGTCATTTTTGAGGGAGACCCGCAGGCCGGACAATTCGTCGAGCACATCACGCTCAAGGGTCTGACATTCCACCACAACAGCTATCTCCTCCCGCCAACCGGTTATGCGCCCTTCCAGGCGGCCTACGCCACCGAAGCCGCCGTGATGGCCGACGGCGCTCGCAATATCACGCTACAAGACTGCGAAATTGGACATGTTGCTACCTATGGCGTATGGTTTCGCCGGGGCTGCCGCGACTGCCGCGTTGAGCGAAGCTACATCCACGACCTCGGCTCCGGCGGCGTCCGCATAGGCGAGGGCGAAATCCGCCCGGATGAACCTTCCCGCACGAGTCACATCACCGTCGATAACAATATCATCCGCACCGGCGGGCGGATATACACCTCCGCCGTCGGCGTCTGGATCGGACAGAGCGGCGACAATACCCTTACGCACAACGAAATCGCCGACTTCTTCTACACGGGCATTTCGGTCGGCTGGCGATGGGGCTACGCAGAAAGCCTCGGCAAACGCAACATCATCCGCTTCAACAACGTGCACCACATCGGCTGGGGCGTCCTGTGCGACATGGGCGGAATCTACACCCTCGGCCCATCCGAAGGAACCGTCGTCAGCGACAACATCTTCCACGATGTCTATGCCTACTCCTACGGCGGCTGGGGACTCTATACCGACGAGGGCAGCACAGGAATCGTAATGGAAAACAACCTCGTCTATAACGTCAAGACCGGCTGCTTCCACCAGCACTACGGCAAGGAGAACATCGTACGCAACAACATTATGGCCTTCTCGAAACTCTATCAGGTCCAGGCATCGCGAGTAGAGGAGCATCTCTCCTTCAACTTCCAGAACAATATCGTCTATTACACCGAGGGCGTCCTCCTCTCCGGGCCCTGGACCCAGGTCAAAATCAATATGGACAACAACTGCTACTGGAACGCCGCCGGCAACGCCGTTGACTTCGTGGGCAAGACGCTCGACGATTGGCGCAAAGAGACCGGCCACGACAAAACCTCAATCGTCGCCGACCCGCTGTTTGTTGACCCGCAGAATTTCGACTTCCATCTAAAGCCCGACTCGCCCGCCCTCAAGCTCGGCTTCAAGCCCTTCGATTACACCAAGGCCGGGGTATATGGCGACCCCGAATGGATCAAAAAGGCCAACAGCGTTACATTCCCGCCGTTGGAAATCACCCCCGACCCCCCATCCTGATACACCGCTCGTTCCTACGATTGCGCCCGAACCAGCCGCAAGGAGTGACACAGTATGAATCGCAAACGCACTCGTTTGATTCTGATGCTCGTGCTTGCCGCCGTCCTTGTCCTTCAATTCAGCTGTTCTTCTGTCGCAGCGGAATTCCGCGCCGCCGTTGCCGTCCGTGATGTCACTCCCGATCCGCTCTTGCCCGTCTCCGGCGGAGTCGGTCCATCCAAACCAACCAGCAAAAAGATCGGTGCATTGACCGTCCGTGCGCTGGTCCTCGAGGCCGGCGATACTCGCGTCGCAATCTGCAGCGCCGATTTCCTCGGGTTCCCCGGCGTCCTGTGCGACAAAGTTCGCAAGCAGGTCCCCGGCATCCCGGCTGAAAATATCCTTATTGCCGCGACCCACAATCACAGCGCCCCGGACTGCTACGGCTTTCCCGGCCCGGATGGCCGCACCGCCGCCGACCTTACATACCTTGACAGCGTATGTACGAAATTGGCCGACGCCATCAACCACGCCGTCCGCCAACTGCAGCCCGCCCAAATCAAAATCGCAACCGGCAAGGCACGCGGCAAAATCGCCTACAACTACTACGCAGAAAACCTCTACGACCCCCGCTGCGGCGTCATTCAGCTCCTCGACCCCAACCAAAAACCCTTCGCCACCCTCATCAACTACGCCTGCCACCCCGAAGTCATCGGCGCCAACCAGGGAATCCTATCGCCCGATTTCGTCGGCCCCCTCTACGACCGCATCGACCAGCAAAGAGCAGGCACGGGCATCTTTATAAACGGCGCGCTCGGCGGAATGGTCACCGCCGACTGCCGAGGCCCCGACGGCAAAGACATCCGCTCCTGGGATGAATGTATCCGCATCGGCAGCGTGCTGGCCGACGAGGCCCTGCGAATCGTCGCCGATGCCACAATCCAAAAAAATCCCACACTCGCCTGCGCCAGCGCAACCATCAAGTTCCCCGTCGAGAACCTGATGCTCCGCGCCGTCCTGGAGCTCTCGCCGTTAGGCTTTGCAGCGGACGAAACAGGGTGCGTCTCGACCCGGCTCAACCTCGTCAATCTCGCCGACGCCCAGATTCTCACTATCCCCGGCGAGGCCCTGCCCAACATCGGCTACTATCTCAAACGCAAGATGCACGGCCGGCACAACCTCCTCTTCGGCCTCACCAACGACGCCTTCGGCTACATCCTCACAAGGGTCGATTACAACAGCTTCGACCGATACGACTACATCACCCGAACCTCCCTCGGCGAAATGACCGGCGAGATACTCATCAAAGAAGCCCTCAGCCTGCTCGACAGCTCCCCCCATTGATACATTCTCACTGTTGAACATAATCGCAGAGCTGCGCTACCCCGGGATTCGATGCGAACCGTTGGTGGATTGACTTTCCGCCGACCTTGCCCGCTGCGCCTCATTCGATCACGCATAACGTACCCAAGAAACTTGATAGACGGAGAGGATTCAAGCGGCTTTCTTGACGCCGAAAAGGCCGGATTGCGCTTTTTTTGCAGTTGTTCGGCAAATCTCAGCTACATAAACCTTGACTTTCAGCCGGAGAAGTAGTATAATTGACATCAGCTTCGGGGGAAGCCAAAAGCATCAAAAGGAGTTGGGGGTATCGACCCAGACGATTTCCACCGGGCCCGTCGTCGAGCCTGTTCGATGCACGGAGTCTTTTGAAGGCGCCAGAAAAGGTATAGACATAGGAGAAGAGATGAAAAGAATAATCATTGCATTGGTATTGGTATCCGGATGCGCAAGTCGAAGCGCCTTGGACACTTGCCCGCAATACTTCCGAGACAATATCGGACAGATCAAGTACGAGCCGTTGAATCCCCTGGGCTTGTTCTTCAACGGCGTGGTGAACGCAGACAACCCCGATGGGACAGTTCATTTATATCTGCTCGCCGGCAAAAAAACCCTATTGGAAGAAGCGTTCCATAGCTTTGAAATTCGGGCAATGCACAACCGACCGGAAGAATGGACGAAGTTTTGTAATGCCTTCCATGCCGACGGCTCTACCATTGACGACTATGCCGGGCTACCTTTGCTTGCCACAATCATGGTCGCTGTCCCATTTGCTCCTCATGTCCCCGGCGGGAAAGGTCACGTAAGCCTGTATAGCAGGGTCAGCCATTTCGAAGACACTGCATCCTGCTTCCTCGCTAAGCACAAACGATACAAGGACAAGGTTCTTAGCGACAAGATTAGCGCTGTAGCCAACTTCACGCAGGGAGTTTACAGAGAATAAGACAATAGAGATCATTGCGCTTGCATTACTGCTTGCTGGATTTGCCTGCGACTGCCTGACAGGCGAAATCTTCATCAAACAAGCCCTCAAATTCCTCGCTGCTTTCCCCCGCCCAGAAAACGCCCCCAATTCCCGATGCCACTCATGTAGGGCGGGCTTCAGCCCGCCACCATACTGAACGCACCGCCGCTCGTGCCTGTTCCTGATTGTCATTCGTCATCGCTGATGAGGATACGTGCGAAGCTGATGGTTGTCCCCGAGCCTTGCCGTACCCCCAGCAATTCCAGTGTCTTTGACGGCGGTGAGCCGGCCCGCACCGTCGCAGTGAAGAAATCGCTAAACGGCCTATCTAATGGAACACGGACGGGCTGGCCTGCGGACCCATCCGCCAGTATTTCCACCAGGCGGTTCTCTGAAACAGGCTGGCCGCTCGCATCCGAACCATACGCATAGAAGAACACGAACAACTGCTTTGCCGGCGTGATATGGAATCGGGCGCGCCCGGCTTGCTCATTCGATTTGCCTTCTTCCGCCGCGAGCAGTGTGCGGCGTAGAACCACTTTTCCTTTGTGCACCACGGCGTAGTTCAACGAGTGACTCTGCTTTTCGTCGGGGAAGAACTTCTCCCGCAACCGCTCATCCAGAGCTTGCTCAGTCCAGAGGATGTGCGCCGCGCCGTCCGGACCCAGCCACAAATCGCCGGGATTGATCCAGCCGCACGTCTTTTCACGGCTGGCTATCTCCACCCACGGCTCGAACCGCTTCGTCGTGATGTCCGCAAACCACGTATAGAACAGCCGCCGGAAATCGTAGTCCCACTCGTTCCCGGTGAGCTGCTTCTTAAACGCCCGCCATTGCTCGTTCGGCTCGACGATATCGCTCACGCCGCAGAAATGGACTTCACGCCCTTTCAAAACCACATTCGGATAGCATACGCGAATGGGCTGAGGTTTTGCGTACTCCGCCCCCCAGGGCCACTCCAGTCGGCCTTGCGCGCTCCATTGACCGTCTCGGTCAAGAAACACCCATTCCGCATGCGTGTAGCCGATATTCTGAAACAGGATCAGCTCATGGTTAGGCCCATCAGCGGCGAGACTTCGATAAGAATGTTCGGTGAACTCCGGGCTGCCCGCCCAGGCGGGCAGGAGCCTTCGCACAGGCCGGCCGGCGTCTTCAACCGCAAACTCAAGCAGTTCCGGCCGTGCAGGCCCGGAAACCGCGTTGGCATCCGCGCTCACCGTCGGATTGGCGGAAAGAAACAGCCGGCTATCGGGAAAGCCCGCCATCGGGCACGGCTCTCGCGTTCGACCCGATGCATCGATGCACACCCTCCGCCAGCCCTCCTTCCCGCGCTGGAACAGCATCCACCGGCAGTTGTTGGGCGGCTTGGCTTCATCGAGAGTCTCTATCCCGCTGGCGAATAGCTCATCGCCGATCCGCACCAAGCACGTTGACCCATGACACCACATCGGCCCGGCCCCGTTATCAGCCGGCTTGTAGCTATAGACATCCTCTTCGATCTGGACAACTGCCCTTAACGGCAGACACAATGCCGTGTTCACTAATGGCATCGCCCACAACAACAAAAACACCCTTACAACACAATCTCTTCGCATCAACGGCTGCCTCATTATTCGCGCGTTAATCAGCAAGCAAAACAGGCACGCGGGCAGGATGCCCTTTGACGGACCGCCATTCGTGGCTGTCCCTGGTTATTGTAATTGTTTTGGGTCTGTTCTTGCAGCCATTGCATAGCGGTCTTTTTATCTCTTTCTATCGCCATCTCCGCCGCCGAACGACAAAGCTCACCGGTGGCTTTGGAGCCCAGCGGAAAAGGCGTCCGGTGCAGCGCCTTGTTAGCTCAAGTTTTCCAGGCGATTAGTCCGACCAATCCAACAGTCACAACCAAGATGGTCATGACATCAAGAGGACCGAAGCTTGGCACCGGGTGCCTCGGATTGAACACCAGTGACTCAACCCCACGCGTCCTTACCGCAACAGTGAAGCTGTTGAGGAACTCATAGAAGTGGCCCGCGATGCCAGTAAAGAAGGAATCCAACCAGTCAACTGGGACTCGATGAAAACATACGCGCTTTGATCTGCGCGTCCTGATGACCGTATCTAAAGCCCAAGCACCAATCTCTACGCTCCGCAAGGCTCCGATGGTTGCGGCCCAGAGAGGAGGATAGGGAAGACGCTTCACTAGGAAGATAAGATCCCTTTCTGGAAGCAGAACAAGGAAGACCGTTGCGGTCAGGCAGAGAGTAAGCAACTTCCAGAATAGAAGAGCAGGTTGAACACCCACAAACTGAAGGCTACCAGGAAGGAAGATAGAGGAGAAACCGAGCAGTACTCCGACGAACATAGGAAAAAGGAATATCGGCCAATTCCTCCCCAACGTATCCAACGATGTCAGGACGATCACAAGGACCATACTTGTGAATATGCCCATCGCAAAGTAGCTATTAATGAAAATGCAGGCAGACAGCGCAATGCAAACGAAGAACCGCGTTATGGGAGCTGTCCTAGCAAGAAAAGAGTCAATGATCAGCTTGCGAAGCAATCGTTCAAGTATCTTCAACACATTGTACATGTTGTGCTCCCGGGGTCATTGACGCAGTTGTCTGACACAATTGAATGACCTGTGCGCAATTCAATTTATTCAATTCACTGTATTCGTGACTTGTTGTTATGACACATATTCCACCCCATTCGAGGTACTTGTTGATTGCCTCAAGCAAGAGATTTCTGAAGGGTTCGTCGAGAGACGAAAAGGGTTCGTCAGCGAGAAAGACGGGTGAACTGAACAGAAGTGAACAATAGGTTAGCAATTTACGCTGGCCGAACGATAGGTGCCAAGGGACTTCCCGACCCTTTATGCCGAGCCTAGCAATTATGGGGCGGCAGGACTCCAACCACTGCTTGTCCTTACGAGGATGGACAAGCTCTTTTTCTGATGTGAAGAAGCAGATCTGGTCTTCGGCGTTCTGGAAAGCGTATGCCACGGAACGACGTAACTCTTTCATGCTGGCATCCCGCGGGGAGGCCCCGAGAGTGATTGCGCCGCTCGCGGCTGGCAGATAGCCGCCCACGCACTCCAGAAAGGATGTCTTGCCGACGCCGTTCGGACCACGAACGACGAGGCACTGGCCCGGGCTAAGCGCGATGGGGTCCATTGTGAAGTCAGCCGAGCCGCGCTTGACCCGAAGGGCGCGTAGACTGATAGGAGACGTTGTGATCAGTGTGGTCTGGAGCAGTTTTCCGCAATCGACAGGTTGCTGATATATTCCCTCTTCGTGGAGGATATTGCTTTCGAGCTTGACCGTCTTCGCGTCGTTGAGGGCCGCCAACGCCAAAGTCAATCGGGAATCCTGTGACGCCACGCAAACAATTTGCGTCTCGCCTGATTTAAGCAAATCAGTGATCTTTCTGACAAGCCATCCCAAGGCTTGGTCATCAAGGAACGCAGAGGGTTCGTCGAGAAAAAGAAGCTCAGGTTTCGTCTGAATGAGACTCGCGAAACCTAACAGTTGCTGTTGCCCCTTAGAAAGGGCATTCGGGCTGGTGTCGGGTGCCAGCCCGAATTGGGAAAGCTCAGCCACGGCTTTGTCGATAAGTGCCAGTGTGTTCTCTGGTGTGGAATGTGAGTTCTCAAGGGCGAATGCGAGCTCGTCTGCAACACTGCGGCAGAAGACATTTCCACGTGGAGACTGACACAACAAGCCCGCGCGAAGGACGGAGTCACCAGCGGAATGGGACGAGACGGACGGGACGATTTCTTTCACATTTCCGGCGCACCTAGCCTCAACAGAAATATCCGAAACGGTTTTGCCATCACTGAATGCACGAAAGCCCCCGGACACCGCCATAAGGTAGCTCGACTTGCCTGAGCCGTTGTCGCCCGTCAGGATCAACACCTGCCCAGACGACACTTCTATATGGGGTTCCGGAAGAGCAACCTTGAGGATCACCCCGTCGTGGAAACGAATTTCTCCAGAGCCAAGTAGGAGCGTGGTGCTCATCGGTCGAACTTCCTGAACCTGTGCTCGTGAAACCAGATCGCGAGCGGAGTGCTCATTAGTCCCTCGATAGTGAAAACCGAGGAGATTACGATGAGGATCTTGACGACACTGCCGCCAGCCACTTCGGGCATCAGACCCAGAGCGTTTACAGCATAGAAACCAAGACTCAGGGCTGCCACATAAAGCACGAGCGCTATGTAGAGGGCGAAATCCCTGCATCTTAATCCGCAGTATCCGACGTCGTAAGCTATGCCTCCGATCAATCCGACAATTATCTTATATGATCCTGGCTGACCCATGAGTAGTGTAGGGATTGCGAGGGCACTATACAGTGTCCAGATAACTGTCGCAGTGCCCCACTGCTTGTTGCTTCGCGACGCAATGGCGAGAAAAAACGGGACTGTGAACCCAGTGATGAATCCGGTGG
>Ga0299915_10002584_pt1 | contig 13160 bp, 7 predicted proteins | sample RVTome_13_FD_200263 | JGI IMG/M metagenome (GOLD analysis project Ga0299915, IMG submission 200263) | Soil microbial communities from uranium-contaminated site in the Upper Colorado River Basin, Wyoming, United States - RVT92D227 (version 2) ...
GGGCCCTAACGGGGCTGGAAAGACGACGCTGATCAAAATCCTCACCACCTTGCTCCTGCCCACCAGCGGGGAAGCCTGGATCAACGGCTACAATGTAACCAAAGATGAGAACAAAGTGCGCGCCAGCGTGGGTTGTATGCTGATGGGTGAACGCGGACTTTACTGGAAATTAACCGGTCGTGAAAACCTGGAATACTTTGGCGCCTTATATCACTTGGACCCACCCACCCGTCGCAAGCGCTCCAACCAGATCATCGAGCTGCTTAACCTGGGAGAGATAGCGGACCGGATGGTGGAATCCTACTCGTCCGGTCAAAAGATGAACCTGGCCTTCGGAAAAGCCCTGATCAATGATGCTCCCTTGTTGGTTCTGGATGAGCCGACCAATACATTGGATGTACCCTCAGCAAGTGAGCTACGCTCCATCGTCCGGCAGCTTAACACGCAGGGCAAGACAGTCATCTACACCACGCACATTATGTCTGAAGCGGAAACACTGTGCGCTCGGGTTGCTATTATCGACCGGGGCGAGCTGCTGGCGATAGGCACAGTGGATGAGCTAAAGACATCCTTGCAGCGCGAAGGAGTAACTCATATTGAAGGGGTTATCCCATCCAGAGCAGCAGAGGCAGTCAGGGCGATACCATCGGTGCTGCGGGCGACACGCATTACCCAAGATGGAGGTGCTCTCCTTACCGTTGTAACAGCCAGTGGCCGGGAGATATTGCCGCAGCTCATCGAGGCTCTCACCCATTCAGGAGCGGTGATTCAAAAAATCACCCCCGAAGAACTAACCCTGGAGGATGTCTTCATTGCCAAAACAGGGCGTACCCTGGCAGAAGACACCCGCATCGCACATCCATAAATAAGGCAGATGGATATGGCCCTGCGCATGGAACTCCGCTCCAATTTCTCGGTCCTGCTTGCCAGCTTTCGGATGCGGCTGATGACCATCACCCGCTACCCAGGGCAGCTGGTCATGGATATTTTTATACCCATTGTTTTTGCATACATGCCCATCCTGCTCGGGCGTGCCTCAAGCTCTGACCCTGCTGCCATCTTCGCCGCCAATACCGGGACGGACAACTACATCGCCTATATGCTGATTGGCAGCGCAGTATTCACCCTGGTCAATTTTGCCTTCTGGCATGTTGCATACTGGCTGCGTTGGGAGCAGGAAGCGGGTACGCTGGAAGCACTCTATCTCGCCCCGACCCACCGAATCTGGGTAGTTGCTGGCACAGCCTTGTATAGTTGCCTGCGAGGCATGTTTTCCGCCCTGGCAGCCTATTTGCTGGGCTGCCTCGTTTTGGATGTTAATCCGTTCCAGGGTGAGGTGCTGCTAGCCCTGGTTTTTGTCCTGGTAGGCTTGATTCCGCTGTATAGCCTGACCCTGCTCTACGGAGCAGTCATTTTGAAGGTTAAAGAGGCGAATGCGTTAGTCAACCTGATGCAATGGGGAGTCAGCTTCTTTATGGGCATCTTTTTCCCTATTTCCATCTTTCCACCATTGCTTAAAGTCATTGCCTTGCTCTTTCCACCCACTTGGATGACCAATGGTGTCCGCTCAGCATTGCTGGGAGTAGGTTTTTTCTTTAAAAGCTGGTACCTTGATCTGGCGATATTGTGGGCTTTTGTGTTCATCACCCCCTTTCTTGGATATTGGGTGTTCAACCGTACAGAGATAAGTGTACGTCGTAATGAGGGTGTGGGGCAATTCTAAAGGTCAGCTATGAAAGACTTAACCGTTCTCCAACCAGCCAAAGGCTCTCAGCTTATCAAAGCAGAGGTGAGTGCCTTCCTGGCCATGGCTAAAAAAGAGCTGATCATCATGGCTCGTTACCCGGTAAACTTTATCGCCTCCTTCGGTCAGACATTTTTAATCGTCGCTATTTTCACTCTTGGGGGGAGTATGTTCTACCGCACCAGTGCAGCCTCGGCCTCACAAGCTGGAACCGGCTCAATCAATCCATCCGGGGTGGTGGTGTACGGATTCATCCTCTTCATGTTCATGAGTGATACCCTGTGGACCATCGGCTACAATATCCGCAACGAACAAGTCCAGGGAACGTTGGAGCAGCTCTACTTATCACCCGCCAGCAAGTTCTCCAGCCTTATTGCGCGAGTCACCAATACGTTGGTGTGGACAGGATTACTAAGTATCACTGCGGCGGCTTTGATGACCATGATGATTGGGAAGCTGCCGGTGGAGAACCCCTGGCTTGGCTTATATTTGCTGGCTATGACCCTCTCAGGCACTTTCGGTATCGGTTTTATCTTCGCTGCCCTCACTTTACGCATCAAAGAAACCGCCCAGACAGTAGCAAACTTCCTGCAGTTTGCCTTGTTGGTCCTATGCGCCAACTTTTTCCCCTTCTCGGCGCTTCCACCCTTTATCCTCGTCTTTTCACGCCTGATTCCACTCTCTTATGCAGTGGATGCCTTCCGTTCAGCAATGATGGGTTTCCCCCCAGGCTTCCCTGAGCTTGCCCCATTTCCTATCGAGTTCGTCATTACCACCCTTTTCGGTTTACTCATGCCGCCATTGGGGTACCTGCTCTACCGCCGCGCAGAAAATTACGCCCGGAAGCGCGGGAGTCTATCGACGTTTTAATCGCTATTGGGAAAATCAGGCTCCCTAAGAAATTTCCGGATAATAAGACCACACCTGTTCCACAATTTCCTGGATGTGAAAACCCGTTGGCGCAGCTCATTCCCAAATGGGAGTGCTGGCACAAAACTCTCACACTACCTGCCCAATAGAATGTCTGCCCATGTGCCATCATCTCCGCCACCATGGCAGCATCCCAACCCGTGGTGCGTTCCATGGCAGTAAAGCCTGTGGTTTCGTTGAAGTAATCTTCCAGATAAACGATTGCCTGTGCGGGTCGCCCAGCCTTCTTACCCAGGGCTTTATCACGCACCAAAACCAGAACCTTTATCAGCCAAATCACTCCTCCCCGTGTCTTGCTCCTGTGGTAAACTCCCTGATTGTCAAACTTTCACGCAGTGTTGATTTCACATGGATGCAAAAACCTTACACACCCTTGAATACCAGAAGGTACTGGAACGTCTGGCCGGTTACTGCGCTTTCGCCGCATCGATTGAAAAAGCCCACAAATTACAACCGACCAATAATATTGATGAGGCCCATCGCCGCCTAGCAGAGACGAGCGAAGCGGTGCAGATGCTTGTCACCCGCCCGGATCTCACGATCGGTGGGGCACGCGATGTACGGCAGCCAGTGGATTTGGCTGCCCACGGAGGTGTGCTCACTCCTACCGACCTGCTCGATATTAAATCCACCCTGGTGGCGGCGCGCACGCTGGTGCGCACTTTTGAACGGTTGGGGGAGCAATTCCCGACATTGTTTGAGATCGCTTCTCAGATTCCAGCTCCAATGGGTCTGGTGGACGGGATCACGCGCGCCATTTCCGAACGTAGCGAGATACTGGACAGTGCCTCGGATGCGCTCGCAACCATCCGCCGCGATTTGCGCATCGCACATGACCGCCTGATGACCAAGCTGCAGCGTATGGTCTCTGACCCGCGCACCTCTCCATACTTGCAAGAAGCGTTAATCACCCAACGGGATGGGCGATACGTGCTGCCATTACGCGCTGAATTCAAGGGAAGAATCAGGGCGGTCGTGCATGACCAGTCTGCCTCCGGGGCAACATTATTTGTTGAACCATTGAGTGTTGTCGAGCATAATAACGAGTTCCGCGAGCTCCAGCTCGCAGAACGGGATGAAGAACGCCGCATCCTGACTGAGCTTTCGCAGCAAGTGGGCATGCAAGCCGGTAATATCCTCAATACGGTTGATCGCATCGCTGATCTGGACGTGTGTTTTGCCAAAGCTAAATATTCCGATCATATATCGGCCAGCGAACCTCTATTACACCCGATTGCCAAGCCATCCGCTCGTCACCCTGGCACCATTATCCGCTTATTCCAGGCACGCCATCCACTGCTTGATCCAGCGACAGTCGTATCGATTGACGTCGAATTGGATGCCCAAACGTATGCCATGGTCGTCACGGGACCAAACACCGGCGGCAAGACAGTCACCCTTAAGACCATTGGTCTGTTGGCACTCATGGCGCAATCAGGGTTGCATATCCCGGCACATTCCGGATCCGAAATCAGCCTATTCCATAACATCTATGCAGATATCGGTGACGAGCAATCCATCGAACAATCCCTGTCCACTTTTTCGGGACACATCACAAACATCATCCGCGTTTTGGAACATGCAGATCAGCGCTCATTGGTTATCCTTGACGAATTGGGGGCTGGAACAGATCCTCAGGAGGGAGCAGCCCTGGCACGTGCATTACTCACGCACCTGCTCGAACGTGGCATCACCACCCTGGTAACTACCCACCATCCAGAGCTTAAAGCATTTGCGCATGCCACACCGGGGGTGGTCAATGCCAGTGTCGAATTCGACCTGGAAACCCTGCGCCCCACCTTCCACTTAACTATAGGCTTGCCTGGTCGCTCGAATGCCCTTGCAATCGCACAACGTCTGGGCATGCCCGAGCCGATCATCACCTCTGCCCGCTCCGAGCTGAGCCCGTCTGATTTGCGTGCTGAAGATTTGCTGGATGAAATCCACCGCCAGCGGGATCTATCACGCAAAGCACGCTCGGCGGCTGAAAATGCACGCCATGAAGCCGAAATCATGCGCGCTGAGCTAGCAAAACGGTTGGAAAAAATCGAAGATGAGCGCATGCAGGTGCTGGATAAAGCCCGACAACAGGCTGAAGAGCAAATTGAGGCGGTTCAGGATGAGCTGAGGGAAGTCCGTCGCCAATTAGCCCGCACCAAACAACCACTGCAAGTCATCGAAGAGGTGGAAGAAATAGTAGAAGAGCTGGAGGAGACCATGGTAGCGCCCGTCGAGCGCCGGACCCCCGAAGCAAGTATATCGCCGGTGCGACGTACCATTCGTTTGGGGGATAGAGTGCGCCTGCACTCACTCAATACCCAGGGTGTAGTCACTTCTTTGGGCGAAGAGGAAGCCGAGGTACAGGTGGGAGTTCTGCGCATCCGGGCTAGGCTGGCAGAATTACAGCTAATTAGGGAGGAGTCTCCACACGCGGTTGGTCCTTCCAGGTTACCTACGGCGCGCGAGCTGATGTCCGGCAGTCATTCCACCACCACAACCGAGAGGACAAGCGGTAGCACTCATACACCAGCCAGGCAAATCTATGCGGAATCACCTGGGATTGAGCTCGACCTGCGTGGTCAGCGCAGCGAAGAAGCCCTGGATGCCCTTGAGCGTTATCTCGACTCGGCGTACCTCGCTGGATTACCCTGGGTGCGCATCATTCATGGCAAAGGCACGGGCAAACTGCGCCTGGCAGTCCGTGAAGCCTTGAGTCATAACCAGCATGTGAAATCCTTCGAGTCTGGTGGAGATAAAGAGGGTGGTGAAGGGGTAACGGTGGCGAAGCTGGCGGAATAAATGTTTACCAGTCTCCACCTGCCTGCTACTTTCCGCGCCTTTCAGCATCGCAATTATCGGCTTTGGTTTTTCGGTCAGGGGGTTTCACTGATTGGTACCTGGATGCAAACTATGGCGCAGCAGGTGCTGGTCTACCGCCTCACTGGTTCTGCCGCCTCCCTGGGAATCATCAGCTTTATCGGGCTGGTCCCGGTCATCCCGCTTTCGCTATGGGGAGGCTCGATCACTGACCGCTTCCCCAGGCGTACGATCATGCTTATCACGCAGGCAATCATGCTCGTACAGGCGCTCTTGCTGGCGGTGCTGGCCTGGAGTGGGGCAGTTCAAATCTGGCATATATATGTACTGGCGTTTATATTGGGCGCTGCTACTGCCGTGGATTTACCCGCCAGGCAGGCTTTCACCGTGGACATGGTTGAAGGTAAGGAGGACCTGCCCAGCGCAATTGGCATGAACTCGGCCATGTTCAATGGGGCGCGTGCCATCGGGCCTGCCCTGGCGGGGATACTGGTGGCAACCACGGGTGAGGGCAATGCCTTTTTCCTCAATGGATTAACCTTTGTTGCCGTCATCATAAGCTTGTTGATGATGCGTGGATTACCGAAACCCAAATCACAAATAGAGAGGGAATCAAGCCCGTTTAAGCACATGGCCGGTGGTTTGAATTTTATCTTCCAACACCGGGTCATCCTCATTTTGATCAGCCTGATTGCGATCAGTGCCTTTCTCTCCATGCCATATAACACCCTGTTGCCCGTATTCGCGAGTGTAGTACTTAAGCAAAGTGCGCAACCAGTGGTGGCTACCTTATGTAACTCGAATAGTTTATTCATGGGTTGCCAGGCTCCGGAAGCACTTCCGCTTGGATTGTTGTATTCCATGATTGGAGTTGGGGCGGTGATTGGGGCTTTGGTGGTGGCCTCGCTGCCCACAAACGCAAAGCGCGGTCGACTGCTCACTCTTGGAAACCTGGCTTTCCCCCTGTTTTTGGTGCTGTTTGCATTTTCTACTCATTTCTCTATATCCTTAATATTAACGCTGTTCATCGGCTTTAGCTTTGTCTGGCAGAATGCGCTGGCAAACACTCTGTTGCAGTTCGTCACGCCCGATGAGCTGCGCGGGCGGGTGATGGGCGTGTACACCATGACCTTCCAAACGATGTTCCGTCTGGGTGGCTTGCAAGCCGGTTTCGTGGCAGATTGGATCGGGGCCCCTATTTCCGTCGGAATCGGTGCGGCTATCTCACTGCTATACGGGTTGTTTGTTGCGGTTCTGTATCCAAAAGTCAGGCAGCTATAATCCCTTACCATATATATTATGGTGGCGAGTGAAGGGTTATCTGGGTGGTGAACTCTTCAGGGATAGGTGGTAAATAGAAAAAAGATAATCCAGGCAGCTTTGATACGCAACCTGGATTATCTTTTTTATGATTGCTAACGCTCTACCAGCGGAAGGTGAATGATCGTGTATCCGACGAGAATTACCTTACGATCGTGATGGACCACAACAGGTGAACCACCTTCATACATAACCAGCTCGGCGCCAACTCCAACCGCAGCTACGGTCTCTCCACTGGTAAAGATGGCGCTGAATTGTCCATCAGCGTTCGTATACCCCTCAACCACCTCATCACCAGAAATTGTCCCAACCTGTCCGTCACCTTCCACGCCAATTCGAACCAGCTGGTTGGGAGATGGGTCACCCCACCGGTCGCGTACCGTGGCGACCAATGTGGCTGTAGAGAGACCATCGGCGGGCAGTCGATTGGGTGAAACCTGCAATTCGATCCGGCTGGGCATGGGATTTCCGATCTGGAACTCGGTGGAGGCAGTCGTGTAATTTTCAGTCAATGCTGCTATCCCAGCCGTTCCGAGATTCGGACCACTGGTGAAGGTCGTCCGGACATATCCATCCACTGTCGTAGCATACTCAGGACTCACCGAACCGTTGGTGGGAAAGAAAGAAACCAGGGTGCCGTCGGCGACGACCACGTTCTGGACATCAAAAACCATGAGTTCAATCACCACAGTATCCCCATTCGGACGCAGGTAGTGGGTGGGATTAAAAATCTCGATCCGGTATGGTTGGCGGTGACGGGTAATGCGTGCGCTGGTCGAATCATTGATTGCTCCCTTTTCCAGCTCGGATGCGGACAAGGTAAGTATGCCAGTCGTGCCACTGGGCAGATTGTTTATAACACCTGCAGTCATGTAAACATCAAAGGTATTAATCTCTGTCTGACCAGCATCCACGCATACTAGTGGAAGGGCAAAGGGAAAGTCAATCCACCAACCCTCAGGCGCATCATAAGTAATCCAATAACAGTGATCATGGATATCATAGTTGCTGAATTGGAACTGTAATTCGGTGACCCCACCATAATTTGCCCCATCACCCATGGAAGTCACCCGGAGAGGTTGGATGGTATACAGAACGGGGTCAATTCGAACAAACGGTTCACCATTGTGAAGTCCTTGTAGCGTTAAATAAGCGCTTCCCGCACCCAGGTAGAAAGAGCCGGAACCAAACAAACCATCACAGGAGCCGTTGTCATTATGCAACCCATCATCATAAAAGTTAATACCGTAGCCAAATGGGGTGCCATCTGGTTTATGAAACAGCCCAGAAAGCACACAGCCATCCACCTGACCGGTGAGCTGTACCAACAGCTGCTGGCTGCCCGTGGATAGAGTATGGCTGTATGAGCTCTCTACTGCAATCGGGCTGGCAGCAAAGCTGGTAAAAGAAAAGGTCCCTGCACCGGTATTGCCGGCGTCCACCAAGGCATGCCAGTCCCCAGTTCGCCCGTTGGTGTTGACCTGGACATACTGCACCAAGTCCAGGTCCAGGCACAGGGTGCCTGGAGCCGTGCAGTCTACCAGTGTACCATCGGGGTCGGTAACTTCCAGGGGCTCGAAGGAACCGCTATAGCCAGTGAGCAGAAAACCCACGCTCTCCATCGTACTGTCGACAGTAACCGTATAAGTCCTGGTCGGCTGCGGTGGAGCCGGGGTGAACTTATAGCCCATGCCGTCATCCGCTCCAGCTACATCGTTATAGCTGATTTGAATGCCATTGGTGCCATTGGAATTTTCAAGGCCAATTGTGGCACTTGCGGCACCACTCGGAACGGACTCATATTGGTAACGGATCTCGCCTGTATCCAGGTTGAATAGGATCTCAAAATTATTGAGCGGGTAGCCGGTTAAATAGGACATGTATTTGTAATACTCAAGGGCATACCAGTCCCCCTGCTGAAGCGTGTAAATATAACCTTCACACACTTCCGGAGATGATGCGTTGGCAGGAGGGCAGAAAGGCTCCATTGAATTCCATAATGGATATAGGGCATTGTTGGGTTCAGCAGGGTTAGGAAGCTCGGTATTATTATATACATAGGCAGTGTGAAGACCCAGAGTCACGTAGCCTTCCTCAAAAACATGAATGGTATCATAGTACGGGCCTGAGAAATACTGGAAATAACCTGGTATAGGAACATCGATTTTAGAGGTCTGTGTCGGATTACCCCGGTTTGTGCCATACCTGGCATCGATCCATTCGTACTCCCAGCTTGCCAACTCATCCCACTCATAGGTGGGTAGGTCGCTGACATAATCGGACCAACGCCCGGCACCGGCGCTATTGGTGATCTGGGCGCGCAGGATATCGGCTGCATCCTCCACCTGGCTCTCATCGACATACAGGAACTGCCCCCCGCTATTGATGGCGGTAAGCAGATAGGGGACAATCCCATCCGGGACGTCGTCCGCCATCAACCCAAGCTCGGTACGGGCTGCCCCCTGCACCAGCCGTTCAGCCATCAGCGATTGCTGCTCTTCGGGGGTGAGACCCTGGAGGGTCTCGGCTGAGATTCTGTCCGACAGACCTGATTGCTCAGCTTTTTGGCAGATACCCATTAATGCAATCGAGGCGCGCATCCTGTTTTCGTTCAGCAACTGGCGGATATTTTCCACCGAAGGGTTCTGGACGGTATCGCCATCGGTGAACAACCACACATCGCTTTTTTCCTTATTATCCACTGCCTGGGCAAGTGCCCGCAGGGCATATACGTCACAATTGGGATCCGCATCAGGGAGCGTGGTCAACGCATTGATCGGATCGATCAGGATTTCTGGAAAGAATTGCCCGGCGAATTCTATATCGTTCGTCGAGCTGGTGTTGTTGAACAACTCCAGGGTGAATTCCGTACCCTTCGGGTCATTGCCCAGGTCATTGACTGCTTCAATGAAGAGTGCCTTCATGGCATTGAACTGGGACCCAAACATGCTGGAGGAGTTATCGGCTACATAAGTGAGCTGTTTCCACCAGCGGTAGACATCTACCGTACTGAAGCCATCTGAGGTCGAATTACCAGTGGCATATTCAGCAAGCTGCTTGGATGGAATAAGGGTATAGCCGGTATTATCCTGCACGACAGCAGCAGTATACTTGTCGGTTGGCATTCCCTTGTCGACCCAACCGCGCATGTAAGTGTCAAAATCGCAGGTATCATCGAACAAACCATAAGCGGCATCATTGAATTCCGCGGAGGTGTATACAGACTGGATTGCGGCATGCCCATGGCTGACTAAATCAGGATAATAATCACTAGGATCATATAGGTCCCATAAAGCAGCCGATATCGAACCCTGATTTTTAACGCTGATTGGGTAAGAATGCTCTTCGAGGTTATAAAGATTGCCAGGGATACCCGCACCATTGATATCAATCATATAATTGGCATAAGGGTATCCAAATGTATCGCGTACTGCACTCGAATAATAACTCGGGTATCCTTCACCCCAGGCCAGTTCGGGATCAATTTCCATGCCGGGAGCATGATCATCTCCCGGGTTGTCATCGCAACTGAAAAGGTCGTCAGCAAAATGCCCCCACTCATGGATGACGATTGCTTCATCCCACTGGTCGGGGTCGGAAGGAGCGTCTGAAATGGTGATCTCGTTGTAATACTCGTTGTAAGAAGACGTTTCATCTCCATAACCATCTTCCCAGTGTATCTCGGTCTCATCTGGAAAGGAATGTCCACTATCCACCCACAGCTGGCGCGCTTGCCAGGCCGCGTCAATTATATTAAAGATGCCACTCCAATCATGACCCAGGTTTACGGTAAATTCGAGGTAACCACCATCTGATTCCTGCTCAGGGGTATCATATTCATAGATCTCGTCGAGCCAGGAGCTATCTTCAACATAGACAATTGGGTCACCACGCTCCGCGGTCAAGCGTAGGTAGATCTCAAGCGTGTCATCCCACAAGCCATCATCGTCGCAGAAAGATCCAATGACGTTCCCATTTGCGTCGGTACCCAAAGTCCCATAGGAATCATCGAACAATAAATCTGATTCACGGAATTCCACCCCAATCCCGGCCAGGGGAATGCGATACTCCGCGCCATAGCCGTCTTTAGTCACAGGGCGCTCGATACGATCAAAGTGGGCAGAGATCGTGAAGCACGGGTCTTCATCGGGTGACATGGATGCCGTGGTGGAGGGTGTGGTAGTAATGGTTACCTCCCCTGGCCGACTGTGGCGCACCGGGCGGTGAGCCTCCGGGTCTCTGTCGGTCACGCGCGAGCCAGAAGGATCAATGACGAAAAAGAGTACACCCGAGGTACCATACGAGGCATCAGGGGCAAAGCGCAGGGTTACGGAAACAGCAATTTTATAGGTGCCCGCGGTGGGGAAGCTGAGCACGCGCGCTGTGCTGACAGCTTTGTTCACCAATACGTTGGAAAAAGAATCAACCTCATTCCCGATCAGCTGCACGCCCGAAGGGATGAACCAGCGAATTTCCATCTCAGGGGAATTAATGAATGGGATTGCCTCCAAAGAAAGCTGAGCTGTCCCACCGGGGAGAGGGGCGCCATCAGCATGCAGGGTAAGCTCAACCTGATCGCGCAATCCACCGGCATGGTCTTCCGCCGGTCCACTTTGGGCACTTACAAGAGTGACTGGGAAAAACAGGGCGAACAGGACGATTATTGATATCACCAAGCGCAAACTATTTACCTTTTTCATATAATATGCTCCTATTTATAAATGAAATCAATGCTTTGATATCCGGCGACAGCAAATGCAATAAATAACAATATAAACCGCACCAGGATGGCTACTGGTACTGCGTTGGTTTTCATAGGATGGTCCCCATAATGGAAGGCGCGATGGATTGTGGGTTGTCTGGAATTGGAAGCTCTATTGGATAGCAATATAGTATATAATTTTGACCATTGTGTCAAGCGAAACCCACCAAATTTTTTTATGTCATGTAAACGCGGGCGGGTGATGGGCGTGTACACCATGACCTTCCAAACAATGTTCCGTCTGGGTGGCTTGCAAGCTGGTTTCGTGGCGGATTGGATCGGGGCCTCTATTTCCGTCGGTATTGGGGCAGGCATCTCACTGATCTATGGATTATTTGTTGCGATTCGATACCCAAAGGTTAGAAACCTATAGATCATGCTTTTTATCGGAAACGTTGATAAAAAAGTACTAACTAATGCAATGTTCCCCAAGATTAACCATTACTTGAGATTAATTGATCAAGGGGCTATCTAGGAAAAACAGCTAGACAGCCCCTTGATTGTGGTGAAGGGATATTTAGCGCCGTATCAGCGGCAAGAAGATTGGCTGTATCGATGGATTACGGGAAAGCCAGATCGTAGCAACATAGGTGTCCGACTCGTTCCCGACCGCATCCATGTACCTGGCATAGACTGAAGCCAGACCATATCTCTGCCTTAAAGCCCAAGGCATGCTCGTGGCATAAGTCTCCCAGTCAGCACCACTGAAATCGGGGTTATTGCTGATCAGCATCTGGGTTACTTCGGTGGCACTATCAGCAGGCGGCAGGTATTGAGGTCCGAAGCCCTCCAGCTCCGGGTCGATCTCGTCAGATGCCCACAGGTTGAGGGTAACATTGGGGTCATAAGTAAAGGTAGCCCCATTGTTAATCCTCACCGAACCATGTGGACCAATTGGGTCAGTGTTGGGCATGGCACAGGTCGGAGCAGAGGGAGCTGAAAGGTGCCAGTCATAATCAAGCGCCGCGACGGTATAACAGTACAAGTGACCGTTGATGACATTGGTGTCGGTGAACACTCCTGCCAGTGGCACCCCTTGGAATCCTGTCAGTGTATATAAGGTATCCATATCGTCATCCTCATCGCGGTACAAGCCGACCCATTGATAGGTCTGAGAGATGGGATAGGTTGGTTCGATTGGATATGAGTACTTGATGAATACTTCGCCAATCCCAGGATAAGCGTGCGCAGAGGGAGGCTCGATGATTGGGGGTAGGTTAGGTTCAAACGGGTTTGGATCTGTGGTGTCTGCCTCACTATCATCATCCGTATCAGGGTCGGAGGGATCGGTGCCATTTTGGTACTCGATCAAGTTGGTTAGGAAATCATTATCAGGGTCAGCCTCACTATCCGGCACAGTCGGGTCGGTGAATGGCTGGAAGAATATCTCCCAGGCATCGGGTATACCGTCATTATCTGTATCTATATAAGGCTGCTCACTTCCATTTGGATCGACACGCGCCAGGTGGAATGAGAGTATCTTCTGTCGATTGAAGTATTCGCCCAGTGAAGGGCTGTAACCACCCCCATATACGGTGACGTTATAGGAACCGTTCTCACCGGTCTGGTAGAATGTACCCCCATAAA
>Ga0299915_10002586_pt1 | contig 13159 bp, 9 predicted proteins | sample RVTome_13_FD_200263 | JGI IMG/M metagenome (GOLD analysis project Ga0299915, IMG submission 200263) | Soil microbial communities from uranium-contaminated site in the Upper Colorado River Basin, Wyoming, United States - RVT92D227 (version 2) ...
AACCTAACAGCGGGGTTCGGTCTTGCAGTTCCTATCGCCAGGCTGCTGGGCGGTATAAGCGGTCAGCCTGTCAGATTTCTTCGCTACCTGGTATTCCTTATCGGGATATATTTTGTGGAGTGCGTTGCCTTTTCTGCTGGGATGTGCACGCAGGTCTTTAGCGTAGGGTTGGCTTTCCTCTGGGGCATCATTTTCGGCTTGTGGCTGCGCAGCCGGACATCGGCACGCAAAGCTTTGACAGCGTCGTTTTTGGTATCTATTTATACCAGCCTGCCGACAGCTTCTTTTTGTATCCTCATCCCCGTGGCAGCGATCGTCGGAGGAGGACATATTTTAAGTGCTCAGGAGGGAACCAGCTTTGGCATTCCTGATTTTTTGCCGTGGCCGCTTAACACTATATTCGGTTTTTTTGCAGCCGTTTTGATAGGTACACTCGTATTCAAAACGATAATTACAACTGGCGAAGTTGGCCTGCTCATTCATCTTGGAGAAAACCCCGCTGTTGGGCGTTAGCATTTATGACAAAACGTATCGCCATTTTAGGTTCGACTGGTTCCGTGGGCAGAAAGGCGCTGCGGGTAATAGATGCACTTGGACCTGAATACGTGATTATCGCATTGAGTGCTCACACAAGCGTTGAGCTTTTGGCTGAGCAGGCCAGGCGCTACAGGCCGAAATACCTCGCCGTCACAGATGCCAAGTTTGCAGCGAAGGTTAAGGAGTTGGTCCGCGATTTGGACGCAGAGGTTCTGGCCGGGCCGGAAAGTCTGGTTCAGATCGCGGAGCTTGAAGAGGTCGATATTGTCCTTACTGCGGTTGTTGGCGCTGCGGGTTTGCCCTCGGCTTTATCAGCCGCCAAAAAGGGCAAAAGACTTGCTATCGCCAATAAAGAGCCGCTCGTTATTGCAGGTGAGCTGCTTACAAAAATTGCCAGAGAAAACGGCGGCACGATCTTGCCGGTCGATAGTGAACATTCGGCGATTTGTCAGGCCATGCGGTCAGGCTCACGCCAGGAAGTTAGTAGAATCATTTTGACTGCTTCGGGCGGGCCATTTAGAAAAGCCGGCATCGAGGATTTGCAGTATGTAACGCTGGAGCAGGCGCTGGCGCACCCAATATGGGACATGGGGCCGAAAATAACTATTGATTCGGCGACAATGATGAACAAGGCCTTCGAGGTTATCGAGGCCCATTGGCTTTTTGACATGCCGGTGGAAAGGATAGAGGTTCTGGTCCACCCGGAGTCAGTAGTTCACTCGCTGGTCGAATTTGTGGATGGCTCAGTAATCGCACAAATGGGCCAGCCTGATATGTGTCTGCCGATTCAGTATGCTCTGACGTATCCGCAGCGTGTCGCCGGGATCGGCAAGCCTCTGCGGCTGGAAGAAATAGGCACGCTCACGTTCGAGAGGCCGGATTTCCAGACGTTTCGCGCACTGCCGTTAGGGTACGAAGTTGCACGAGCAGGCGGCACGGCGCCGGTAGTTTTCAATGCTGCCAATGAGGCCGCTGTGCAAGAGTTTCTGGCGGGCACCATTAAATTTGTTAATATAGTCGAACTCATCGAACGCTGCCTGGATAAGCATACTGTCAGAAGACAGGTCGGCCTTGAGGAGCTGCTTGAGGTCGATGCCTGGGCAAGAAAAGAGGTCAAAAATAGTCTAAAGCAAAAAGTTGAAAGCGTTTAGCCTTTTAGCAATTTAGGAATCAATAATGTCTGAATCAAGAAGTTCGCTTAGCAAGAATCTTCGGGGGCTTTTGTGGATACTTATTTTCGCTGCGGTTGTCTACATAACTATCCACAATATCCATGTTTTTGGCAACGTCTTGCTGGTGCTGCTCGGATTCGGAGGAGTGGTTATTGTTCATGAGTTCGGTCATTTCGTTGTCGCTAAACTGGCCGGCATAAAAGTCGAAGCATTTTCGATTGGCTTTCCACCTACCTTTGCTGGAATACGAAGAACTGCAGATGGCTATCGTATTCGCATTTTGCCGAGGTTTTTCCCTAAGGAAAATGACGAGTCAGGCGATGGTCGGTTGAGCTTCACTTTCGGCAGGAAAACTAAACCAGGCGAGACCGAATATCGCATCGGTCTCATTCCGTTTGGTGGATTTGTTAAGATGCTGGGGCAGGAAGACGTCGGATCGACCGAAGCCGGTGACGATCCGCGCTCATTTGCCAATAAGTCGGTCAGCATCCGGATCCCGGTTATAGCAGCAGGAGTTAGTTTCAACGTTCTTAGTGCCATTATTATTTTTATGATAGTTTTTCTTATCGGGATAAAGTTGCTGCCTCCGATAGTGGGGACAGTGGTGCCGAATTCGCCGGCCGCCAGGGCGGGTCTTAAGCCGGGCGACGAGATTATCGAGATTGCCGGCAAGAAAAAGGACCTTGACTATACCAATATTTTGATAGCCGGTGCTTTGTCTGGCAAGGGTGAAGAGGTCGCGTTAAGAGTAAAACGCGAAGACGGCTCTGAAAAAGATTTCAGTCTTATTGCCGAGCGGCTGCCTGGAGAGCAGTTGATGGGTTTTGGCATTTTTCCGCCAATGACTTTGACAGTAGCTGAAGTTTCCGATCCTAATGCTTTGCCTGGAAAACCGAGGTTGCTTCCGGGCGACCGCATAAAGGCCATCAATGGTAAAAGCGTGCAAACACACTGGGAATTGGCCGAAATAGTGGAAAACACACTTGCGCCTGAGGTGACATTGTTAGCCGAGCGAACCGAGAAGAATAAGAGATTGAATTTGGTTGGGAGCAAAATTAGACTGCAGTTGATTTCGCCAGGTACGGGGCATATCTACTCTATGGTTCCGCGGTTTAGGATGCAAAATATCGAAATTCAAAAATCGCCTTGGATGAAAATTGCTGCTAAGATGCGTCAGCTATTGGAGAGAATTGGCATTAGAGGGAAGCTGAAGGAGAAGCCATTTTTGCAGAGCGGCGATGTTATTTTGAAAGTCGGTGAAGTTGCATGCCCTACAGCCGATGAGTTCCTGGATACGGTAAAGAAATATGAGGATGACGAACTACCGATAAATGTGCTGCGAACGGACGCCAATGGTGTTGAAAGCGAGCACACGATTAGTGTCAGACTAAGACGAGATAGAGACACCAACGAAGCACGAATAGGAATTGCATTTTCGTCCGACTTTGATTTTCAGCATCCGGTTGTTGCCAAGACAATCGCTGCAGAACATGGTCCGGCCAAGCTGGACATCCCTCGTGGTGCTGTAATTACGGCTGTCGGCGGTAAGACAGTGTCCAACTTTTACGATATAATCACGGAAATCAGACGAAATGCCGGAAAACCTGTCACTATTGATTACAGTCTTGATGAGAAACCGGGTACAGTTTCTTTGGATGCAGGTAACGGCAAAGACTATATTACAGTTAAATCTAAGTTCGCTGAGTTTCTTCCTTTTGAGCCTATGGAGAGGCTCTACCGAGCTAGCGGTCCTGTTCGCAGCATCACCATGGGATATAGAAGAACGGTCACGTCTATTGCCCAGACCTACTTGACACTTAAGCGCCTGCTCGTACGTGCCGTCAGCCCCAAAAACCTTATGGGCCCGGTGGGAATAATTGCAACAAGCTACCAGGTTGTTGCCGAGGGACCGCTGATTCACTACATTTATCTTCTCGGCCTGATAAACGCCGGACTGGCGGTATTCAATTTGCTGCCTGTGCCACCCTTTGATGGAGGCCTGATTGCGCTAATGCTGGTCGAGAAGGTCAAAGGCTCAGCCTTGAGTGAGCGGACCCAGGGCGTGATTGTTTATGCCGGCTGGGTCCTTATAGGAACGTTCCTCCTGTACGTGACATTCAACGACATCGTCAGGAGTTTTTTTAGCTGACAGGCTATTTCATGATAAATTCAAAATTCCCGCCGGAGGCGGGCGCGTATCACAAAACCATATTCGATGCTCTCGAACAAGCAGACGAGGAGGTTTATCGGCTGATAACCAGAGAGTACGAGCGGCAGCAAAACACGCTGCAGCTTATCGCCGCGGAGAATCAATGCTCGCCGGCAGTCCTGGCGGCTCTCGGCTCGGTGATTCAGAATAAGACCACCGAAGGCTTTGTTGGCGCCAGGTTCCACGGGGGCTGCCAGGTTGTTGACCGGGTCGAAGAATTGGCCATCAAAAGGGCTAAAGATGCCTTTGGCGCCAAGTACGCCAATGTGCAGCCTCATTCCGGCACCACCGCCAACCAAATCGTTCTGACGGCCCTTCTGCAAAGAGACGATAGAATACTCAGTCTCGGACTCGATCAGGGTGGGCACCTCTCGCACGGGGCAAGAGTCTCCTTCACCGGCAAATTCTTCAGCGTGGAAAATTACTACGTTGATAAGGAAACATACCTGCTGGACTACGAGGCTATCAGGGATAAAGCCATAGCGGTCAAGCCAAAGCTGATTATATGCGGCGCAAGCGCGTATTGCCGAACGATAGATTTCAAGAAATTCAGACAGATTGCCGATGAAGCTGGGGCATATCTTTTGGCGGATATTTCACACATCGCGGGCCTGGTAATTGCCGGTGCTCATCTTTCGCCTGTGGATTATGCACATTTTTCAACCACCAGCACGTACAAGCCGGGCGGGCCGCGGGGCGGCCTGATAATAATGGGCAAAGACTACGACCAGAAAATAAAAGTAGGGACAAAATCTATGCCCTTGTGGGAGCACATCGAAAGGACAACATTTCCCGGCGTGCAGGGGACGCCGTATCTAAATAACATTGCCGCCAAAGCCGTCTTCTTCAAAGAAACACTCTGTGAAGAATATAAGCAAAGACAATTCGAAATCATAGAAAATGCCAAGGCACTCGCTGAGAGTCTGCTGCAACTGGGTCACGATGTCGTAACCGGCGGCACAGACAATCACATGGTTCTGGTAAACGTTGCCAATCTTCGCCCGGCCTGCCCTGAGCCGAGTCGAAGGGGTCTGACCGGCATCGTAGCGCAGAAGTGCCTCGAAGACTGCGAGATAATTGTCAACATGAACCGGCTGCCCTATGATAAAAAAGGCCCTACGATTACCAGCGGCATCAGGCTGGGGACCCCTATCGTCACCAAAAACGGGATGGGACCCGAAGAAATGCGCGCCATAGCGCAGTTGATAGATGCGGTGCTGCGGAAAGTGGAAATAATAAGTGACGCTGAGTACAGAATAGACCAGTCCTTCCAGAATGAAACAAAACAGAAGGTAGAAGCGCTGTGCAGCAAATTTCCGATGTGCTAGGGCGGGCTTATTGATACCTGGCTTGTCAACAGAACCGATTGCGATTTCGAGTTTTTGCCCACGTTTAGCCGTCGCCAGCACAGCAACAGCCAATCAACGAACCAACCTAATGCCAAAGATGGCGGTTCTTTATAAAAACAGACGTCAATCGCAGCGTTTTCTTCTGAGCATTACCATTCCCAGGCCGACAAGCAAGAGCGTAGCTGGCTCTGGTATATACGAAACATAAATGTCTCGCGTGGTCTGATCTTGGTCCAGTTGGCCGATAAAATATAACGTGCCGCCGTCGCCGGTAAGGTACGGATGCATGCTGTGGCCGCCCGGTATATCTGCAAACGATAGGTGCTCAGGATTGCCGAAAGGCTCAGTCAAAGATTCTCGGCTGGCCTTGAATAACTGCATGGGGCCGTTGCGATTAGAATGGAACAACAGCGTAAGGCCATCGGGTGAAATGGATGGCGCACCTTCACTGAAGACCGTGTTAATCTCCGACAGGTTTCTGACCTGACCAAAGGGCGAATAGCGGTCGTCACGGCTGGCCATCCAGAGATCATAGGCTCCTTTGCCGCCGGGCACCTGATACGCATTGAAGAAGATGGTCAGCTCGTCTGGCGTGAGTTTGGGTGCTTGAATTTGGCCGCCCAGCCCGTTCAGTTCGAGGATGCTTGTACCTTGCGGCCAGGGCTCGGCAGCCGACGTTCGCTCAGTAAGCATCAACGCGAATCGACCGCCGGACTCGTTGTGATAGTACATCCGCAGATTGTCCGGCGACACCCACGGCAGCAGATTGTGCCCGCCCGAGGAGTTGAGTGGGCCGTCTACTTCTCGAACCTCTGTAAATGGTCCGAAAGGTTGCTGACGCGTTGCCTGGAATATTCGCCCATCGTAGAAGGGTTCGCTGCGCACCCTGGCAAAGTAGAGCGTCAACCCGTCGAACGACAAAAACGGCGACCACTCCTCCGCAGAGTCGCTATTGACCTGTGTTAGCGGCGCCGGCGTCGTCCACTGCTGCTGGTCGAGCGCCTGTGCGGCCCAGGTAGAGCCATACAAAGCCAGAATCGCCGGAATCGTCACAAAAAGCAGATCAGTCCGCAGGTTCATAATTCCTACCTTCTTCAAAGCTACTATTGTACAATATACAAGGGCGTTTTTCAACCAAGAGCGACTTTTTTGGGCTTTCTTTGCCTTGGCAAATAATGTATAAGCGTGCTTTATGAAAAGGCGAAGGACCGTACATCCACCGAGGCCCAAGCGGGGCGAAAATTCGAAATTTGAAATTCGAAATTTGAAATTTCCAGGGTGGCGGTATCTGCCGGCTATCGTTCTTGTAGCTCTGGCTGTCTTCATCGCCCTTGTGCGGCTGCACACCTACAACGAGCCTTTTGAGAGGGATATTACCAGCCATGCGGTGATTGCGCACGAAATCCTCGCCGGGCGTGCCCTGTATTCGGACCTGTGGGACAGCAAGCCGCCCGCTATCTTTGCGACTTACGCCTTGGCGGATGCCCTGGTCGGCTACGGCCCGGGCGAGGTATATTTCATCGGCGTCGTAGCGGCAATAATAACATTGTTGGGCTGCTACTGGGCTGGCTCGGCATACGGAGGTCTCTCCGGCGGCCTGTGGGCCGCAGCCTTCTGGGCTGTTATCTGCAACGACCTCTGGCTCTGGGCTAATCAGCCCAATATCGAAGTGCCGATGAACGCCTGCCTTGTTTGGGCTTTTGCCCTTATGTTGACGGAAGGCAGAAGACAGAAGACAGAAGACGGCAATCCACGATTCTCAATTCTCAAATGGCTGGCTATCGGAGGACTTTTTGCCCTTGCGACTTTGTACAAGACCGTCGCCGTCACGTTTCCAGCTTTTCTGGGGCTTTTTTATTTATTAGCTTGTCTTCGCGACCGCCAACGGCTGAGGCTGGCATTTCTACAGATTTGCATCATCGCAGCGGTGGGTGTAGCGGCCTGGGGCGCGGTTTTCGCGTATTTCGCAGCCACCGGACGCTTGGGCATTTTCTACGATACGATTTTCAAATATGCCGGCTACTACGCCCAGAGCAGGGGCGGCAATTTTCTCACCAATATTCTGGGGGGGCTGAAATACGAATTCTTTGCGCGATCGATGAAAAGTACGCCCGTGCTCATTGTTCTTGCGGCTGCGGGAACAATATATGGATTGGTTCGGCCACACGTGGCACGGGCTTCCAGCCCGTTGCGCCACGGCCAGGATAGCCGTGCCACAGAACCCTGGCTGCTGCTAATTGGGTTTCTCATGGCGGCGTACTTTGCTATAGCCCTTCCGGGCAGATACTATAACCACTACTATCAGCTCTGGCTTGTCCCTCTGGTTGTGGGTGCCGGCTGGGCGGTCTCCACAAAAAACTCAAAACTCAAGCCTGCCCCGAGCGCAGTCGAGGGGACTCAAAACTTAAAACTCAAAGTAGCGGCTGGCGCGGTGGCGCTGATTATTCTGCTGTGTTTTGTCCTGCCCGAATACAGGTTTTCTGCCGATGAATGGTCGGCAAACAAGCAGGGGCCGCAATATATCATCTCTAAAGCGGTGACTAAAGAGGTCGACTCCCTCCTTGCCCCGCAAGAGACGCTTTATGTGCTGGGCATAAACCCCGAATTTTATTTCTGGTCCGGCAGGCGACCGCCGACCGGCGTGATATGGTCAACAGACCTGGCAAACAACCCATTGGCGCAGGAGCATACCGCGAGAGCGCTGGCGGATCTGGAGCGGGAAAAACCGGAAATATTCGTGATCAATAGACTCCACGCCCAGGTCCCTCCGGGCCATCCGGTGGTAGAGTGGGCGCAGAAACAATATATTCCTCTACCCGGCAATCCGGACCGAGGTTTCTTGTACGGGCAACCTTTTTTCCGTATATTTATTCGCCGAGATGGCAAGCTGGCAGCGCGACTGGCGGAACCTGTGGTAAAGCCGCCATAAAACTGCAACCGTCGCCGTTCCGGCAACGGCTAAACAAAATATTTAGCCCCCAAATTTATTTGGGGGGTTTTCTTTGGGGTTCAAGGAAAACCGGTATGAAAAAGATTGTTCAAGAGCAAGACCACGGCCTGTGCGGCAACTTTTGGCTTTTTGGCGGTCTGCTCTGCATTCTGCTTGTATCGATCCTGGGTCGCGACATGGCTCGGCCTTTCATCGGCCTGCATAGCTGGGGCGAAGCCAGCGGGGCCTGGGCGGCCAGAGCCCACGTAAAGTATGGTCTTGGCTATACAAAGGGTGCTTCCACATGGGCGGTGGGTGACCCGCCGACAAAAAATCCCACAAGATATTACGACCATCCGCAAATCTCGGTGCTCACGTTGGCGCTATTTATGTCGGTTTTTGGCGTCAGCGAATGGAGCTACCGACTGCTCAATTGCATCACATCGGTGCTGGCTGCGATGCTGCTGCTGAAAATTTTTAGGGGGCTATTAAGCGATAAAACCGCGATGCTCGCGGTCCTTATCTACGTTTTATTTCCTGTTACCGGATATTTCGGCTCCGGTTGCTGGACGGCCTTGATGGTCTTTACAGCTTTCTGGTGCTATCTGGTACTAATCAAAAGCCTGAGAGATGGGCCTGAGCCTGGCCCGATACACAAATGGGCTTTGGCAGCCAGTCTATTTCTTGCGCTACAGTTCAACTGGGAAGGCTTTTTCTACGCGATGGCCATCGGGGTGCATTATGTCGTGCGGTGCATCCGCCACAAGACGTTCCCACAGAAGACGCTGCTTGCCATTTTAATTGTCGCGCCGCTATCGAGTTTAGCCTTGAACTTGCTGGTGATGGCGGCTGGCTACGGATGGGATTTCAGCAAAATCACCGCCCTGTACAGTTGGCGGGCAGGAAAGGGCGAGATGGCTGAGTTCGACTGGGGCAAATGGTTCGCGAGGTTCTGGGAGTTCGCCGTGATGAATTTCAGCCTGCCGGTTCTGATTATTGCTATTGCCTATCTAACCTTTGGCCAGCTATATGCACTGACCAGCGCCACTTCGCGCAAGGAGTCTCAGGTCGTCACCAGGCGGTTCCCACAATTCTGGCTTCTTTTTTTGCCGGGCTTTTTCCAATTGTCTCTCTTGAAAGGCGCCCTGTGGATGCACCATTACTGGGAACGCTGTTTTTCTCCGTTGATTGCAATCGCCGCCGCACTTGGGATAATGATGCTCGCCGATATTCTGGATAGGGTTCGTCCAATACTATCCAAGATATGTACGGCAGCTCTGGTAGGCATTATTACAATAGCTTGTATAGGTGGGCTGGACCACTACTACAGCATCAGGCACTTTTCGCCGGAAAGGGTCAGACTTTTCAAAACGCTCAACGAAAGGATTCCGCCTGACAAGATGCTCTTGAGCTATCAGAGCCAGAAAGTTGAGCAGCACGAGGCTAAAGGCGAGCATTATCGTCCTGAAATCGCCTGGTATTTGGACCGAGAGGTTGTAGTAGCTACGACGTGGGCGGACATTCAACAGAAGGTCCAAACGGGCATGTTTGCCTACTACCTTATCCCCGCCGTCCAGCAGGTGGCGCCGCTGATCCAGCAACTACAACAGCGATACAAGTTTGAATCGATTCCTGCCGACCCCGGCGGACCAGAGCTGGCTCCAATGCTGCCTCACTTGATTTTTGATCTGCAGAGTAAAATCCCCGGCTCTTGAGTTCTTGGTTCGATAGTTACAAGTTGTTCTGCTGCTTTCTGAAGGCGGTGGGAGATTTATGCCAGAGCCACGCCGTGCACGCACCACCGATTACGAAAGACCAGCCCAGCGCTATGGCTCTATCAATCATTGCCGCCAGCACACCCACCTCCAGCGGCACCGCAATAACCACCGCTCCAAAGCCCAGCATCAGCTCCCTGATTCCCAACGCACCCGGCGTTAGGCTTATAAATAGAGCGAGATAGCCGAGCGTCCCAAGCAGCAAATAGCCCGCAGGGTGGATATCTTGGCCCATGCTGTGGTAGATAATCCCGAATCGCAAGGCGGTAAGCAAAAAATTCAGCGACAATAACATTGCCACCCTGATAGTCAGCTTTGTTTTGCCTGCGATTTGTCTGCGCCCCGAAAGAAAATTGTGCAGCATGGAACTAAACTGTCCTGCCGCCTTGGGGATGGGCAGGGGAACGAATAAGAAAAACAATGAACCTGCAATTGTTACCGCGAACACGCCGGCCAGGATTTTGCTTTCGTATCCGGCCAGCTTATATACCGTCAGTAGTATGATTAAACCTACTGCTGCCGCCAAAGCGGTAATTAAAAACATAACATACAAGAAGAAAGTGGCAAAATGAGCATAGGTAAGGCCGTAGTGCCGCTTCAAGTAGTTCGCCCGAAAGAGAGTGCCGAATTTCATAGGGATATAGTTGAGCAGCGTAGCCGCGTTATTTACACAAAATATGTCCCAAAAACCAGCCTTGGCGTTCAGGGCTTTCAGCAAATATTTATCGACAAGCGCACTGACCGAGAGGGACAAAAAACACAACAAGTATATTATGACCAGCTGTTCGATGCCCAAGCGCGATACAGTCTTTAACTCTTCCCAGTGCCTTGAAAGATACCACAGCAGGAAGAGGATAATTGCCGCGCCAAGTATATTTTTAATCCACTTAGTCACTATTCGCAGATTTGCCAATCCGATAAATGTAGGATGTGGTGAGGAACACGAAATTAGATCTGAACATAAGATAGCGGCCTTGTTTTATGCCGTGTCTGGCGTAGGGCAATAAGGTGTATGTGCCGGTCCTGGCTTTAATGCTGAAGCCCGTAAATTCGAGCAGGGTTTGAAGGTCCGTAAAGGTAAACGAGTGAATGTGCCCCTCATGCGCAGACAGCTTCATAATGTTGGCGAACATTGTTATCCAGTTATACGGGTTGGGAACAGATAAAAGCAGGGCGCCTTCGCTGGTAAGTATTCTATGAAGCTCGCTTAACAGGAAAGTCGGATTTTCAACGTGTTCGAGTAATTCCAGACAGAAAACATACTCAAATTGCTCCTTTTGAAAAGGTAAGCCCTTCATAACATCGCATACCTGAAAGCTCCCTTTTTTATTCTTGAGGCTGTCGATGACTTTCTCAGATATATCCACCGCATAATAATCACAATCCAACCCTCGCTGAGCTAAAATATCGCATAGATAGGCGTGCTTGCAGCCAACATCTAAAATCCGGCTGCCATTTTTAATGTCTACCAGTTCCAGTGCTCTGGAGTACCGGAAATAGCTTTGCTTGTCAAAATCAACATAGCCAGTTGCCCTATTCTCATAAAATTCCTTTTTATGCATATAATGCTCCGCCTGGCATATTCAACTGCTATTCCGGCAAAAAATAAACAGGCTTCCCCCTATCATTTTTTCGCTTAGATACTGGGTCGCCAGCAATTTCTCTAAGCATTGAATACCTTCTACGAATATTTTTTTGATGAGTATCTTATGAGTGGAAAGCTCGTACGGAAACGGCTCAAACTTGAAACGCAGGATGCTGATGTTATCTACAGAGCGAATTAGTTGCAATGCCTCTTGACTATTCCACGTATACAAATGCCCTGATGGATGAGTTTCTAAATTTTGTGTGATTTTTCTTATCTTGTACATAATTCTTGAAGCTATGGCGTTTTCAATGGGAATCTTAAGAAGTATGTACTTTGCACATCGAGTAATCGCTGGCATTATTTTTTCGACGTTGGGTATGTGCTCCAGAATATCGCATAGAATCAGCAGATCAAAAAAATTGGCGGGATAGTCTAACTCGCTGATAGATTTGACCTGGAATTCTCCAAAAGGTAAAACAGCCGTAGCCTTTTTAATAGCTAATTCTGAAATATCTACTCCATATAAGTTTTTACAGCCGGTTATCCTGTGGACTTCTTTAAGCAAAACGCCTGCTCCACAACCAACTTCGAGTATCTTATCGAAAGATAGATCGTTGGGGACTAAGCTAAATAAGTTTTCTGCCTTCCATCTGGTAGCTCGAACATAAAGCTCATCAGATAAGGATTCTGACTCATAGATATCGTCGTAAAATTGCCGGAAATCGATATTCTCGTTGCTCATCGGTCTTTTCAGCGAGCCAGGAGACTATAATACAGCTTCTCCATCAGAGAAGCATTGGCGTTCCAATCATAATTATCCATAACAAACTTTCTGCCCATTGTGCCCATGCTGGATCGCAGAGCCGGATTTTCGATAAGACAAATCAGCTTTTGCGCAATTGCCTCATGGTCGCGCGGCCTCACCAGAAATCCTGTGACCCCATCTATTATGACCTCGGGCAGCCCTCCGACAGCCGACGCAACTACTGGAAGTTCCACAGCCGATGCCTCGGCTGCCGCCCGCCCCCACGCTTCAGAAAGCGATGGCACTACAAAGATGTGCATTTTCGCCAGGTAAAGCGGCATCTGGTCGTGAGAAACCGGTCCTACAAAATCGACGCTATCCCCGATCGAAAGCGAGTCTGCTAATTTCTTCAGGCAATTATGCAACGGTCCGCCGCCGACAATCAATAGATTAGTCTGAGGAAATTTTTTATGCAGAGATGCAAAGGCTTTTATAAGATATTCAACTCCGTATAGTTTCATCAAGGTCTTAGCACATCCTATTGTTATTTTGTCTGAATGTGATTTCATCGCGGGCTTAAATTTTGCTAAATCGACTCCAAAAGGGATAGTTTGTACATATTTGCCTTGCGGAGCCAATCTTTGCGTACCTTTGGTCAAGATTTTACTTGTAGCTGTGATTGCGTCTGCTTTGCTTAGGGCAAATTTGATGATTTTCCTGAAAATAAAACTTGTCGAGGGCGGATCAAAAATATCAGAACCCCAGGTTGAGACAATGTATGGATGGAATCCAGCAAAAGCTCCTATAAGACCGTTGGTCGTAACGTAATGTGCATGAAGTATATCGGGATTAATG
>Ga0299915_10002587_pt1 | contig 13158 bp, 6 predicted proteins | sample RVTome_13_FD_200263 | JGI IMG/M metagenome (GOLD analysis project Ga0299915, IMG submission 200263) | Soil microbial communities from uranium-contaminated site in the Upper Colorado River Basin, Wyoming, United States - RVT92D227 (version 2) ...
CCTGGACGACCGAATAGGGGTAGCCCTTCGCGTCGAGCTCGTCGAGATAGTCGAAGATGGACCGCCGCGGCGCGCGCTCGATCGAGCCCATGTTGAGGCCGTGGAACCAGGAATAGCCCCGGCCCGCCATCCAAAAGAGGATCTTCTCCTGGCCGGACGGGCCGACCCAGTAGAACGGCCGGTCGGCCCAGGCTTTGAGGGCGTTCCCGATGCGGTCGCCGCCGTCCGGCAGGAACGGCATGTAGTTCGGACCGCTCGAGAAATACCGCACGCCGCTCTGGGCGAAGGCGGGCACGACCGACCAGGTGCTGCCCGGGATATCGGTGACCATGGCCGTGTCGATCGCCAGACCATGCTCTTTCGCGAGGCGCCGCGCGTAGTCGGTGAGGTGGAAAAGCTCCTCGGGGTGGCAGACGCCGGTCAGCTCGTTGGCGTAGAGCGCTTGGAGGCCGATCCAGCCTTCCTTCACGGCCTCGACGAAAGCGCGCCTTTTCGTCTGGTTCGCCCGGGCGAGGTAGCTCTCGACGGGCCAGAGCTGCTCGACGTTCCACTTGAACCGCGCGCCCTCCGGGTAGCCGGCCGTCTTCTTCGCCAGCTCGATGGCCTGCTCGTAATAGCCCCAATGCTTTTTTTCGACCACGTCCTGGTGGTCCGAGTAGCCGATGTCCAGGTGCGAGTGGGGCAGGAAGTAGAGCTCGCGCCGGGCCACGGGGCGCAGCCGCAACGTGAACGCCAGCCGCCCGCCGTCGGCGTAGTTGACGGCGAGCTCGACCGTGCGCTCCGTCTCGGCGGCGGGGACGTGGAAATAGGAGAGGTTATAGCCCGTTTCGAGATGAAGGCGCTCGAGTTCGGCTCCGTCGCGGGTGATGACGGCCTCGGCCGGCGGCGCGATGTGGCTGATCTCCATCCGGACCGGCTGCATCAGGTCGCCGCCTTTTTTCACCAGGGCGGGCTCGCCCTGGGCGGTGAACGACGTCGCGAGCGGCCGCTCGAAGACCATGACCCAGTCATCGCTTCCGGCCGCTTCGCCGGCGAGAGCGAGCCGCAACGGCCGGCCCGGCTTGAGGAGCGAGCGCGGCACGCGGAGGAACAGGAAGCCGAAAAGCTCGTCGAACTGGTCCACAAAGGCCGTCTGGAAAGAAAGGGCCACGCCGCGTTCCCCGGCGACCGACCACATCCGCGACGAGGAATCGCGCCCGGTTTTGAACGACGCGGCCGGCTCGCCGTCGACCCGGAGCGTGAAACGGTGGCCGCCCTTGCCCGTGGCCAGGCCGGCCATGATGATGAACGTCGCTTCGGCCTCGCGGAAGCCGGCCGGCACCGGCTCCGTTTCCCACTCCGCCTCCCGCCAGCCCTCTTTCGCCCGGACGAGAAGCGCCGGGCTCAGGCCCGGGAAGGGCGAGTGGTATATGAGCTTCTCTCCGGCCACGGTCTTCTCGTAGCCTCTGAGCCAGGGGCCGGCCGCGGCGGCGCTGATCGAAACGTTGAAAACGAGTGCCGCCGAGAGGGGAAGCTTGGCTTTGCTGCGCCGCGCGCCGCGGAACTTGGGAGGCGATTTAGCGGGACCCTTCATGGCACGCCTCAAGGCTTTGTTTTGGCGGGCTCGAACGAAAACGCCCAGGCGTACCGGCAGGGCGGGCTCTGGAGCGCCCTCTCCGGCACCGTGAGCAGCGCGCCCTTCCCGTTCTTCTCCCAGCGCACCGCCCCCTCGACCCCGAGCATTCTCACCGGGGTCCCGTCCGCGGGCCGGAGAGAGCCCAGCGCGACCTTGGCCGGAGGCGCAACCTCGTCCTCGTCGGCGAGATAGACGGCGAAGACCGTCCCGTCCTGACGCTCGGTGAAGCAGACCTGCCCGTCTTTATAGGGCGCGACGGGCCTCGTTCCGTAGATGGCCGGGCCGTTGACCTTCATCCAGGCGCCGATCTCCGCCAGCCGTTCGAGCGACGTCGGCGGAAGCTCGCCCTCGGGGCTCGGCCCGATATTGAGGAGGAAGTTCCCGCCTTTGGCGACGATGTCGACCAGCAAATGGATGAGCCGCCAGGCCGACTTGTAGGTATCTTTGGTGTTATACGACCACTGGTTGGCCATGGTCATGCATGTCTCCCAGGCGTAGGGGAGGGGCTTCTCGGGCACTTCCTGCTCGGGCGTGCGGTAATTCTCGTAGCGGCCGGTGACGGTGCGGTCCACGACGAGGAGGCCCGGCTGATGTCCGCGGGCCATGGCCGCGAGGCGCGGCATATCGACATCCATGTTCTTCGGGTTGCGCTCATAGAGGCCGGCGGCGAGCTGGCGCAGCGGCTGCGGCCTGACCCAGCCGCCGTCGAGCCAGAGGATGTCCACCGGTCCGTATCCCGTCATGAGCTCCTCGATCTGGCGGAAGGTGAAGTCGCGGAACCGCTGCCAGCGTTCGGGATAACGGTCGATGCTGTAGTTGACGTTCCGGTCCGGGGTGGCCCATTCGGGCGCCCAGAAATCGGGGTGGTGCCAGTCGGGCTTGGAGAAGTAGGCGCCGACGCCGAAGCCCTCTTTGCGGAAAGCGTCGAAGATCTCGCGCGTGACGTTGGCCTGAGGGCTGTCGCGGAAGGCGCAGTCGGGGCCCGTGACCCGATAATCGGTCTGTTTGGTGTCGAACATCGAGAAGCCGTCGTGGTGCTTGGTCGTGAAGACGACGTAACGCATACCGGCGGCCTTGGCCGCGCGCGCCCAGGCGGCGGGGTCGAACTTCACGGGGTTGAATGTGCGCGGGAGCTGCTCGTAGGCTTTTTTGTACTCGACATAGTTCGGCATGGGCCGGCGGCACCACGGCTCGTCCTCGGAGCAGAGCGTCCACGACTCGACGACGCCCCAGAGACTGTACGGGCCCCAATGCATCATCAACCCGAACTTCTGGTCCTGGAACCAGTCGAGCTTCTTCAGGACGAGCGGGTCGGTCTCGCGCTCTTCGGCGGCCGCCTGGCCGGCGTGCTGGCCGAGGGCCGGCGCGGCGGCGGGGGGTGCGGGAGAGAAGGCGGCGATAGCGGCACAGCCGAGGGCGATGACGACGAGGCCGAAAATGATGTTCTTCATGGCCCGACTCCCTTCATGATGCTCCCCGAACATTAGCCGAAATTCGGCCCTCAATCAAGAAAGGGTTTTTTGTAAGAGCCTCAAGAAAGCGCCGACGAATCTCCCTTCTCCCCCCGACCCCGGTCCCCCTCCGCTACGGGGGGCTTCAGGGAGATTTCGTCGTCGCGTAAGTCTTCCCCAAATTAGGAAGCGTCGCTATTTGACGGCCGACGGCAGGACGTCCCGGAGGGTGAAGTCGACCCAGAAAATGCCGCAGCTCTGCTTGACCCTCCCGGCAATGGCCTTGCCGATCGTCTCGGGAGGGTTGTTCAGTTTCTGCCACCAGGGCTTGTCCGACTTATAGCCGACCTGGAAAAAAACGGTATTGGGGTAAAAATACGGCGCCCAGCTCGAGGCGAACTCCTCGACCATGGCCTCGAAATTGTCGAAGATCTGGCTGTCGTTGACAAAGACGATGTCTCCGCGATAGGTCTTCGGCAGCCAGGCCTGGTCCCAGTGCTTCAAAAAAAGCCGATAGGAGGAATTGTGGGACTTGACCCGTTCTTCCCATAGTTTGGCCGTTTCATCGTCGACCGGGACCCCCCAGCCCGGCCGGTCGGCCTCCCGATGCCACTCCACGTCGACACCGAACCCAACGACGCAGTCGTGATGTTTGTAACGGTTGAGGACCAGGTCGATGAGCGTGAGCAGATCGGCATTGGCCGGTTCGACCTGGAGAAAAACCTTCACCCCGGTCCGGTCAAAATGGGTCAGGAAGGGCTCGTGTTTGTCCGAGGCCTCGAATTGGATATTTGGATAATTCTTGCCGTCCGACGGAAAGAAGAGCCGGGTGGCGCGGGGTTTCCTCATTTCTCCGACGATCCAGATCGCGGCCGGGGTCGAGCCGGGAAAGTAATTCCCCATGGCGGCGATCGCTTTCTGCCAGCCGCCCGCCGCGGGAAAGGGCTTTATCCCGTAGTTCGAAGACCTGACCCCCGCATAAGCGACGTTGGCTACGGACACGTCCGGCTGCCAGCCCATTTCTTTGTACAGCTCCCGGCGTCCGGCTTTATCGTCGTCCATGACTTGCCGGGCGAAAGCGGCCACTTTTTTCGCCTCGGCGCGCGGAACGACGATGACGCCGTCCCCGTCGGCGACGACCACGTCGCCGGGCTTGACCAGGACGCCGCCCACCGCAACGGGCCGGTTGACGGACTCGATCTCGTTCCGCCCCGGACGGATGCCGCGGCCGCGCTGCCGCAGATAGAGCGGGATCCGCTGGAGGCCGATCTCATCCGTGTCCCGGGCGGAGGCGTCGGTGACGACGCCGACACAGCCGTGAAGTTTCCATTGGGCGATGTTGTAAGAGCCGATCGTTCCGACGTCGCCCTCCTCCACATCGTCGATGACCAGGACCGTGCCCGGACGGATCAACTCCAGGAACGGCTCGGAGGAATAGAGGCTGTAGAACTCGCCCTCCCAACGGTCGAATTCCTGCGGCTCCATCTTGCCGGCCGGCGGTCTTTGGGTGGGAACATAACGCGCCGTCACGGCGATCCCGGCGATGCGATGGGTGAATTTCTCCGCGTCCGTCCAGAGGGGCAGGATCGCCGGGTCCACGAGCCCGATTCCGTGGAGGCCCGCCTTGTCCATGCCGTCCGAAACGTCGGCTACGCGCAGGCCCTCGAAGAGCCGCAGGATCTCCCGGTCTTCTTCCGCGGGATAGACAGGGGACGGGATAAAGTTCTTCCCCGCGCGCAGGTCTTCCTGGGGAGCCTGGGCCAGGTTGGCGGGGGTATTCAGGCTCAGGAGGATAATGAGGCAAACGAGAGCGGCCGGTTTAAGGCTTTTCATGTTTACATCCCTCCCCGACAGGGAGACATCCTGTTTGGGTATGTTTTGGTCAACGACCGGTTTTATATCCTATTTCGGGGCGTGTTTCAACGGGCCGGTCCATCGACACGGGAAAGCGGCCCAAATTCGTTCAGGCAGGAAGAATCCAGTTTAGGCCGGGGCGTCGTACTCGACAGCCAGTCGTAAAATGGATATATTTTCACCGCGCGGAATCCATCGGCCGTGAGGCGGGAAAGGAGAGCGAGCGTGGAAAGAAGAAGGTTTCTGAAGGATTCATTTCTGGGCGGCGGCGGCCTCGGCGCCTCTCTTCTTTTTCAGGCCGACCCGAATCGTCCCGGCGCCCGGCCGCCGGACGGACGATCCGCGTCCCATAACAAGGTCAAAATGGCCATGCTGGCCATGCAGCGGGACGCCTGGGAACAAGGAGTCGCCGCCCAGGCCATGCTGGAGAACGGGGATGAGGAGATGGTCATCCTCCTGGCCAAGGACGCCGTCGTCCGCCAGGTCGAGGACGGGCGGCTGGCCGTGATCAGTTGCTGGGAAGGCGTCACCGACCCCGCCGCCAACGGCGAGGCCCTCCTCTTCGCGGCCGAAAAGACCGGCGATGAGCGCCTCCGCCTAGGGGCGCAAAAAATGATCGAGTACCTCCTCAAGAGGGCGCCCCGCACGAAAGACGGCACGCTCTACCATGTCTCCAACAAGCCCCAGGTCTGGGTGGATTCCATGTTCATGGCGCCGCCCTTCATCGCCCTGGCGGGATATCCCGAGGAAGCCGTCAAGCAGGTGGAGGGCATCCGCCGGATCCTCTGGAACCCGACGAAAAAGCTCTTCTCCCACAACTGGGACGACGGCCGCGGCGAGTTCATCAGAAGGGATTTCTGGGGTGTCGGAAACGGCTGGGCCGCCGCGGGCATGGCGCGGGTCATAAATGCGCTCCGCCCCGGCATGGTAGGGGAGAAGCGCCGGCTCATCGGATACGTGAAAGAGGTCGTCGACGGCTGCCTTAATCACCAGCGCGACGACGGCTTATTCCACGACTTCGTGGATAATCCCGGGACGTTCGTCGAGACCAACCTCGCCCAAATGCTCGCCTACACGATCTATCGCGGCGTTCGCGCCGGCTGGCTCGAGAGCTCTTATCTCCAGCACGCCGGCCGGATGAGAAACGCCGCCCGAAACAAAGTCGACGGCTTCGGCCTCGTCCAGGGCGTCTGCGGCTCTCCGAACTTCGACTCGCCGGGGACGGCGACCGAGGGCCAAGCCTTCTTCCTGCTCATGGAAGCGGCCGCCCGGGACGCCGGCCGGCGGAACTGATCAAGAGACGAGCGGATCTCCTTCCCCAGACAGGACATGCTTCCTATTACCCGAATCTCGCGGAGAACGGGAGACCGGCAATTGAGGGACACAGGAGTGTGCCCCGATCCATCAATAGTGCTTCTGAATGCCGCCGAACCCGATGAGGCGGTTTTCCTTGGTCATCCTCAGGAAATTGCGCAGGCGCTTGGCGAACTCGTCCGGACGGTCCCGGGCGCCGACGATATAACCGATGCGGATGCGCTTGTAAGCGTCGGAAAAAGCCCGGAAGTTCTTCCATGTCTGCGGATCGGCCTTGAGCGCGGCGAGGATGTCGGGCGGGATGGCAAGGGGCTTTGCGGCGAGGAGAGGTCGGACCTTGGCCAGCACCTCGGGGACGATCCTGCCTTTGGCCGCCATGGCCCGGAGTCGGGCCAAGTTCGCTTCGGAGTACGGGCTTTTCGGCCTACGCGGGGTGAACCTCTGGGCGAAGCGGTCTTCGTCGATCTTCCTCGTCGTGCTGTCGATCCAGTCGAAGGCCAGCGCTTCCTCGACCGCGTCGTTGTAGGCGATGCGCGGCCGGCCTGTGTGCTTTTTATAGAAGACGAGCCAGACCGCGCGGGCGGTTTTGTAGTTCCGGCGGAGCCAGGCCCGCCACTCCGAGCGATTGGAGACCTCGAGGAGGAGCCTCGGGTCGATTTCGGGCAATTCTGGGATTCCTTACTTGATCTCCTTGAGCAGTTCGGCCACGGCCGCCTCGAGCTGTTCGTCCTTGCCCTTGACCACCTGCTCGTAGGCGTTCATAACCTTGATATCGGGCTCGGTCTGATGGTTATCGAGGTAGCCGACGCCAACTGCCTTAACGCCGAGAGGAACGACTCCCCAGCGGACGCCCGAGTCGCCGAGCATCTCCCAGCCGGCGAACGAGCACGTGCCCGGCACGGGCATGCCGACGAGCTTGCCCAGCTTGAGGAACTGATAGGCGAAAGCGTAGCAGTGGCCGTCGCTGTACTGGGCCTCGCCGACGATCGAGATGCTGGGCTTGGTCCAACGGAAAAAGGGCTCGTAGCCGTTGCTCCGCTTGTCGGTCGTATAGTCGAAGAATTTCTTTCCGCTCAGGAACATGGCCAGGTCGGCGACGAGGTCGCCGCCGCCGTTGAAGCGGGTGTCGACGACGATGCCCGCCTTGTCGGCGAACTTGCCCATGACCTCTTCATAGGCCGAGCGGAAGGCGCTGTCGCTCATGCCCGGGACGTGGATGTAGCCAAGGCGGCCGCCGCTCAGGCGCTCGACCTCGGTCTGGTTGCGCAGGACCCAGCGCCGGTAAACCAGGCTGCTCTCATCGCGCGGCGTGATAGGCTTGACGGCGATCTCGCGTTTGACCGGAGCCGCTTCTTTTGCCCCGGCTTCTTTTGCCCCGGCCGGGGCCGGGGCGGCCCCCTTAGCCGCCTTCGCCTCGCCCGCGACGGGGTTCAAGACCGCGAGTAGGACGTTCTTCCCGGCCTTGCGATTGAGGTACTGGGCCAGGTCCTTGTCGGCGGCGATCGTCTCGCCGTCGATAGCCTCGATGATCGTGCCGGGGGGGATGTCGAGCCCGGCCCTGTCGAGGGGCCCGCCGGCGATGACCTCGACGATCTTAACGCCCGGGCCGGCGTAGGCCGGGTCGTAGAAGGCGCCGAGCGTGGCCGTCTCGTCGGCGTTCTCCATGGCCCGCCCGTAGCGCGCCCCGCTGTGGCTGACGTTGAGCTCGCCGAGCATCTCGGACAGGAGCTCGGCGAAGTCGTAGCCGTCCCCGATGGCCGGAAGGTGCTTCTGGTAGACCGGCTTGAGGGCGTTCCAGTCCGCGCCGTGATATCCAGCCCTATAGAAGGTCTCGAGCGTCCGGCGCCAGACGTGCTCGAACTGGGCGTTACGCTCGGCGGCCAGGTCGACGGTCATCTCGCCCTTGATGCCGATCGTGTCGCGCTTGCCGCCCGAGGGGTCGATCTTGGACAGGCCGCCGTCGGCGAGGAGGAAGATCGACTTCTGCTCCTTGTCCCAGGCCATGCGGCCGCTCGTGGCGTTGAGGGTGACGAGCATTTTCGTCTCGCGGGTCCGCAGGTTGGTCGTCCAGAGGTTCATGCCCTTCTCGAAGCGGGCCAGGTAATAGAGCGTATCGCCGTCCTTATTGACGAGGGCGTCGCCGAGCGAGGAGGAGTGGATCGTCAGGCGGGCCTTTCGCAGGGGAAGACCGCCCCAGTCGATGACCAGCGGCTTGATCTCTTCCTTCTTCTCCTTCTCCGCGGGCTCTTTCTTGTCCTTTGGAGTTTCGGCTTTGGTCTTCTTCTCTTCGATCTCCTTGAGGAGGGCGGCTTCCTCCTTGGTCAGGCGGAAGCGGTCCCAGGCGTCCCGGGTGAAGAACAGGGAGTAGACGTCGTTCTGCGCCCCGCCGCTCCAGGCCGCGGCCTTCATGCCGTCGCGGTTGCTGGCCCAGATCATGGCCTGGCCGCCGAGGATCCACTTGGATCGTCCATCCTCGAAGCCGCTCTCGGTCAGGTTGACGGGCTTTTCCGACCCGTCGGCCTTGACGAGGCCGATCTCCCCGGGCGCGAAGCCGGGCACAGAGTAGTCGAAGAGGATCCAGCGGCTGTCCGGGCTCCACTGGTAATACTGGCTGCCGTCGGCCGACGGGGCCAGCTGCCTGTCGGTGAGGAGGGTCCGCATCTGCTTGGACGCGAGGTTGAGGACCTTGAGGATCGCGCGGTCCTCGACGAAGGCGAGCTCCTGGCCGTCGGGGGAATAGGCGGGCTGGGAGTTCTGGTGGGTGTTCACGACGAGCGGCGTTTCCTTGAGGACGGTCGAGGCGTAGAAGTAGGGCTCTTCGGAGCGGGTGCGCCGCGTTTCGTAGATCCCCCAGCGGCCGTCGCGCTCCGACGCGTAGACGAGGGCGTTCCCGTCGGGGGCGAAAGAGACGGAGGATTCCTGGCCGAAGGATGAGGTGACGCGCTTGGTGACGCCGCCGTCGACGCTCGTAGCGAAGATGCCGCCGCGGGCGACGATGGCGATCTCCTTGCCGTTCGGCGAGACCGAAAATTCCCGGGCCCCGCCGCTGACGGGCACGACGATCTCGTTGTTGGAGCGGAGGTCGACGGCCAAGGTGATGGCTACGGGCTTGGGTTCGGCGCCCTCGCGCTGGGTGTAGATCGCGCCGTCGTAGCCGAAGCAGAGCGTGCCGTCGTCGGCGAGCGAAAGGAAGCGGACGGGATGGGTCTTGAACTTTGTGATCTGGGTCGAAGCGCCGCCGCCGGTCACCAAGCGGTGGACGTTAAACGAGCCGCTTTCCTCGCTCAGGTAGTAGAAGCCCTTCTCGTCGAGCGTGAAGACGGGGCTGCGGTCCTCGCCGGCGAAAATCGTGATCTTATGGTGCTGGCCGGTCTGGGTGTCGTAAGCCCAGATGTCGCGGGCGATGGCCGAGGTGTGGTGCTTGCGCCACTCGTTCTCGCCGCCCTTCTTGTCGTGGTAGATGAGGAGGCGTCCGTCGCGGGTGTAGCGCGCGTCTTCGGCCGGGGTGGCCAGGACCTGGACGGCGCGGCCGCCGTTGACCGGGACACGGTAGAGCTCGGGCTGGGAGCCGGTGGGGAATTGGCGGTTGGCCGCCGTGTCCTGGCGTGCGGCGCCGAAGAGGACCGACTTGCCGTCGGGCGTGAACGAGTAGGGGAGCTCGGAGGCCGAGTGGAAGGTCAGGCGGCGGGCCGGGCCGCCGGAGGCGGGCATGACGAAGACGTCGAAGTTGCCGAAGCGGTCGCTGGCGAAGGCGATCGTCCGGCTATCGGGGCTCCAGACGGGCATATAGTCGTGGGCTTCGTGCGTGGTCAGGGGGAAGGCGGCGCCGCCGGCCGCAGGGACGCGGTAAAGGTCACCCTTATACGCGAAGACGATGGTCTGGCCGTCCGGCGAGATGGCCGGGTAGCGCAGCCAGGAGGGCGGCGTTTGGGCCGCGGCGAATGCGGCGCACACGGCGAAAATGAAGGCAGTGGTTTTTGTGCGGTTCATGAGGGGACTCCTTTCTCCGAAGCGATGAATGATACCCCCTGTCCGGAGCCGCGGTCAAGACGCGTGAGTTCGTCAGAAAGCAGGAAAGGGGACACGAAGACAAGAAAGGGGACGCGTACCTAAGGGATATGTCCCCGGTTCAGACACGACGGATCGCCTTGACATCCGACGGAACGGCCATTTATCATCCCCCACGATTAAGCGAGGTCATAGTGGGCCCGAACGGTCAGGTAACACGAAAGGGCTAGTAAATGAGGGCAAAAAAGGGGACACGGACATCAGGTGCTCGTCCCCGGCTTAGACCTTACCAGGTCCAATGAGGGCGCGAGTGGCAGCTCATTGAAAGAGGGCCAAGGGAAAAAAATATGAGACAGATTAAGAAGAAACTCATTCCCCCTGTGATCCTCCTCGGCCTGGCGGCCGCGATCCCTGCCGGCTTGGCGCCGGCATCCAGCGAGCTCTGGCCGCCTCAGGAGAAGAAAGACCTCTGGATCGTGACGGCCACGTTCCGCGAGGAAACGACGGTCACCTTGACCGACGACTGGAGCATCACGCAGAAAATCACTCCCGACGAGCTCGTGCGCGCCAGCCAGGTGACGATCAAGAAAGTGTGGCATCGGACGTCCAGGACGACCAACGTAGCCAGCATCGTGACCATCGTCGAGAACGAGGGGGGCGATGACGCCCTCGTCATCTACGAGCGGCCACCCGTTTCGACCACGATCATCGGACACCGCAGCTACACTTCGGACGAGGAAAGAACGGAGCACGTCAATCAATACACGTCGGAGGGCAGCGAGTTCCGCACGATCCAGGACAATATCCAGTTCCGGAAGGGCGCGGTCGAATTGGAGTATTCGCCCGAGAATCAGACGATCAACGCCCACGCCGAAGGCAGCGGCACGCGCCAGGACAAGAGGAAGGTCTATAAAGACCGCGCCTGGAAGGACATCTCCTACACCTCCGAGGTGACGGATGGCTTCGGAGTGGGCTGCACGTCCGAAGACCCCAACGCCCACGTCTCCAAGCAGGGCTCGACCTACACATTCGGCTACTCCAAACGCACGTCAAAAACAGACAAAGTCGGCACCAATGGCCACCAGACGACCACCGTCTGGAAATTCCTGACGGCCACGGTCAAGCCTTACAGCAAGCCCGAGGTCCGCATCATCTGGACGCACGACGGGAACGAGGAGGACATCACCGACCAAACTGTCGAAGCCGTGGCCGGCGCCAGGATCCTGCTCAAGACCAAGGTTGTTCCGGAGAACAGGACGGCCCGCGACGGCCAATGGAGTCTCCAGGGGTCCAGCTCGGGCGGCAAGAACAATTACATAAAGAAATTCGAAGCCGGCAAAACGCGCGGCCGCGTCGTCGATCTGGAGAGCGGGGACTTCAAGGCCGAATCGCTCGAATTCAATTGGACCGGAGGGGAGAGCGGCGAAGTCCGCTACCGCGCCACCGTGGATGACTCGCCGGTCTCCGGACGTGCCGGGTTCACGATCCGCACGCCCGAGGTTGATGTGCGCATAACGGCCAAGCCGGGCTCCTCGTTCAAGGACAAGGTCGACAAGGGCGCGCCGCTCGACCCCCGCGAATGCTGGGTGACCCCGGCCTACACCTCGGGCGACAGCGCGGGCCTGCAGTACGACGGCATCGAGTTCCTGGCCGAGCCCAAGGACCAGGACATCAAGGGCGAGTTCCAGTGGGTGCAGCTCATACGGTCCGAGGAGGCCTATTACAAGGACAGCAGCGGCGGGTCGACCCGCTATACGATCCGTGACGCCCTCGACATCTGCTATCCGCATCAGGCCGGGACCCGGGCGTTCGATGCGCCGGCCATCATCGTGCCTGCGGAGAAGGACCGCGAGGAACTGGTGTTCGTGCGCAAGGACCAGCAGTGCCGCTCCTTCCTCATGTTCAAGCCCCAGGGCGAGGCGAGCGAGTGGGTCCCTCTTTATTCCGTCGACTGGCAGTGGCAAGGCGCCCTTCAGTACTATGAAGCGCTCAAGAAATGGGAAATCGAGGCCTCGGGGACGCACGGCCCGGGGAACCCTCAACCCGAAAAGACGGACAGCTACCCGGAATGGGAGAAGAACTCGGGCGACGACAGCAAGTGGACGCAGAGCGGCGGCTAAGCCTCTTTTGCCGGAATAGAGATTTGACTCCGGCGATTATCTCTTGGTGCGGATAAGGGGAATGTTGCGGAAGGTCGGGATCGTCCCCCGAAGGTCGAGCGCTTCTCCGTCAAAAGTGAAGAAGAGCCCCGGCAGGTGCTCCCGGCAGCGCAGCCCGCTGTAGGTTAGGTATCCGTCGACGACCTCAATCGTCGCCATGGTACCGAGCGCCCGGCCCCAATACAACGTCCGGTAGACCCCGAGATACGGCTTCCATTCAGGCTTGTTCGGCCCCGGCCGGTCGGCCGATTTTTCCGGCTTGTGGAAGTCATAGTAGGAAACCGTCCCCGAGAGCCGGTTGAGGTGAACAAGAGAACCGGGCTGGCCGGTGAGCGGCGGTTTGACCCGGAGCTCGGAGTATTTCCCGAACACGCCGACGACCTCGTCCCCCTCCTCATAAAAAGAGAGCGGCTGGAATTCCTTTCCCAGAGCGATGCCGAAAACGCCGTCCCTTGGCCCAATAACGACGTTGGCTCCGTACGAGCCGACGAGCCGTTGGACCCGGGCGTCCTCCGGCGGAAGCGGAAGGCGAGTATCGACGGTCGGCTTTTCGAGCTCCGCGGCCGGCGGGCCGGCCGATTTCGCGATGAAGTCGTCCACGATGTCCGAGATCCACCCGATTCCCTGGCCGCCATGCTCTGAATTGGTCATATAGACCATGCCCAGCTTCAACCCGGGGAACATGACCATGTAACTTCCGAAGCCGTAGCCGCCCCCGCCGTGGGAATAGTAAACCTCGGGGCCGTCATGGTCGACG
>Ga0299915_10002589_pt1 | contig 13147 bp, 15 predicted proteins | sample RVTome_13_FD_200263 | JGI IMG/M metagenome (GOLD analysis project Ga0299915, IMG submission 200263) | Soil microbial communities from uranium-contaminated site in the Upper Colorado River Basin, Wyoming, United States - RVT92D227 (version 2) ...
ATCGCCGAAGAATCGTCCGGAGAAATCACTTCTTCCACCTTTCTTTCGTCCCCAGGCATAAATGAGCTGATTATTCTTTGGTCCGAAATCAGGATGGTCAGGATCTATGAGATAATGGAGGTTCGCTGCATGTTTCCTCTTATATTCCTCTACAGCCGCTTTTCTCTCCTCAGCGGTCTTAGCCCTTCGAATTGGACCGAGATCATCAGAAAGGGATTTTATAATTTTAGGATCTCTTAAAACACAAATATCCTTCATCCCCTCCACATTCCGATTCTCTTCGCCTTTGACACGCTTGAAGAGAAATCCACCATTGACAATCTCATCAATTGCCTGGTCGAAAGGAATAGTCATCCACTTTCCTTCTCCTCTCTTTCCTTCCCTCTTTAAGACTTTGGTAATCCGGTAAGGGTCATAAACTGTTTGAATTCCAGCCTGCCCTTTTGGGCAGATGGCATTGTCTATGGTATTGACTTCAAAGGGTGAGGTTTTATTGGGGAGGTGGGGGACAGAACTCCATGGGTCATAAGGGTTTCCGTCTATTTTTAAAGCCACGGCTGAACCATTCTTCCTAAAGAGCTTCACTTTGATTCCACAACCTGTATTACACTGGAGGCATACCGTATAAAGGGTATTTTCAACTCTGATCAGCTCATACTCTTCCTCCGGAGTCAGAGCTCCTGCTTCAGCCCTTCTCATTAAATCGGTGGTCCACTCCATCTGAGAGGCGAGGAGCGCGCCCCCCAATACAGCAGAGCATTTCATAAAATTTCTTCTTGAAATTCCATTTCCATTCTTTCTATCTTCCATTGTTTCCTCCTTAACCTTAAGGGCGTATTATCAAAATTCACCTCCCCTCTCCCCTTGGGGGAGAGGGTCAGGGTGAGGGATGTGCTTGTTCTTCATTTTTTTTAAGGAGTTTTTCATAACTTTTTTAGCATTACCTTTAAGGGAGTATGTAGTAGACTCTGGGTTTTGTGGAAGCGATATCTATGAAAACAGGAGTTTTGCCAGGATAGCCAATCTTCTCGGCAATCTCCATTGAGGTCAGATTTTTGAGTTGAGCATAGGTCAGTTTAGCCTCTCCATTGCCTTTAACGGATTTGAGAACCGAGATCTTATTGGCTTTCATGACCTTATGGATCAGACTTTCTTTATCATCAGGATCTCCAAAATAATTCGCCCTGGCAATGCAGGTGCTGACACACATCGGAAGCATCCCTTGCTTTAGCCGGTGATAACAGAAGTGGCACTTTCTGGCATTTCCGATGGGGATATGGTGTTTCTCCCGAGGCCGTTTCCTCGAATATTCCCAGGTGGGAGAAGTTTCATAAGCTTCAATTTTCGGAGTCCCTTCCGTATAGAAAGCCCCTGAATCTAAATTCCTCGCCTTATAGGGACAGGCGATCACACACCGACCACAACCGATACATTCTTGATAATTGATCATCACAATTCCAGCACCCACTCCTTTTGTGCTCTTCCAGGTTGCCTTTCCCTCGCCTCTATTGGGGCAGGCCTGAACACAAGGGGGGTTATCACATTGGAGACAAGGTCTCGGAGTGAATCTTCTTTTCACATTCGGGTAAGTCCCCATCTCCTCTTCATAGACAGGCCGATAAACAATCCCTGGGGGACTCTTCTGTTCAGCCACACAACCAGCCGTGCAGGCATGACAGAGGACGCATCGTCTTAGGTCGATAAGCATTGCCCATTTTCTCTCCGGTCTGACCAATGCCCTTTTAATATCTTCCTGTATAATCATTAATTCATCTTTCCCTTCGTACATTTTAGCCTCCGTTATTGATGGCATTTTGAACAATTCCCTTTTGCCGCAAATGCATCCTTCCCATTATGGCAAGCTCCACAAGATTTCCCCTGATACATCTCAGCCATTTTGACAGGTTTATCCTTTTCTTTTGTAGTAAATAAACTGGGGTGGCATTTCTGACAGGTTAGTCCTAAATCTTTCACATGAAAATCATGGCTGAAGGTCACTCCCTTTCCCTTCTCCGGTTTGAAAACAATATCTCCCCCTCCGATCCTTCCCCAAGCAATACTTAAAATCAAAAGGACTGCGATTAATGATAACAGGATCGAGACTTTCTTCATCTTTTCACCTCCTTCCCAAAATTAAAAAAAAGGGGGAAACTGATCAACAGTTTACCCCCCCCTGAATTCTCATATATTGAGTTCTTAATAACATTAATTTATAGAAATAGTCAAGAATTTTTATTGGGAAGGCTATTTAAGCGATCAGATTTGGCCTTGGGATTTCGAACTCACAGGGAACTTCGGTTTGGCAGAGGCCACAAGAGGGAGGAGGGTTTTGCATTCCGTATTCTAACTGTTTGGCTTTCAGAGGCTCCGACTCGAGATATTTCCAACATTTATCTTTGTCATGTCCCTTTTCAGTGATCGCACCCACTGGACACCTCAGAATGCACTTTCCGCATTTTTCGTTACGAAAATGGAGGCAATTTTCCCTGTAGTGACGATATTTCTTCTCGCTGGGTGTCAACTTCAGTAGGGTGACCACACTGCCAAATCGAACAGCCATTCCTTTGGGAGTGATGAGGCCGTCACTAAGGCTAAAGGTTCCGAGACCACAGGCATAGGCGATATGGCGTTCAGACCAGAGCGAAGTCCAGCCTGCCTTCTCATCCCGAAAAGGATGAAAGCTCGGTAAGAGAGTGGGTGCCACAGAAATATGTCCTAAATCTTCTAAAAAAGTCACGACATGTTTTTTGAGGGCATTGTTACAGGCTTCTCCAAAATCTTTGGTGTATGCCCAGAGTTTGGATGGGAATTGTTTCTCCTGACGATTGCTTTTGCGAATGTCTTCAGAAGTGGGAAGCACCCATGAAATGACACTGATCTGTTCAATCTCAGTAAACAGAAGGCTTCTTCCCCTCTCTTTCAGGGCTGCTGAAATGATCTCTCTTGGAGTGAGATGGAAGGGACCGATAATGGTCTTATATTCAAAAAAGAGAGAGTCGATCCCTGAGGTGAATCCTACCAGAGGTTCTTCCCAATAAAAGCCACGGTCCAATTGAGTTCTTCGATTTGGTTGTGCTTCGTTGATGAAATTTTTGACGACTTGTTCAAGAACACTGTTTGGGTTTTTGAGGAAGACGACCTTTTCCTCTTTTGTCATCGTTGTTTCCTACTATGTATTCTAATACCCTTTGAGGTTAATCCTTCTCCATATCAAATCCGCCCTTTTCATGAACCCCGGCCTGTTTGCAACGGCACTCCTCGATTGCCAATTTTAAAGCATCTGTGGCCAGTGTGAAGCAAGGAACTTTTTCTTTGGGCAATTGAGAGAGGATCTCCTTGGAAGTTTCATCCGATATCTTCAGGGCCTCATCCAGTGTGGTTCCTTTGACCCGCTCTGTTAGAATGGAACTGGTAGCAATGGCCGCACCACAGCCGAAAGTCTTGAATTTTGCCTCAATAATCTTATCGTCATTGACTTTAATGAACATCTGCATGATGTCTCCACAGGATGCATTTCCCACTGTGCCGACACCATCCGGATCAGAAATCTCTCCCACATTTCTTGGATTTTGAAAATGCTCCATTAAGAACTTTGGATATTTTGCCATATATTCCACCTTAATGAGAAGGATTTTTCCCCTCTTGATTTTCCAATCGTTTGACTCTTTCCTCTAATTTACTTTGAAGCTGGAGAAGCATCTTCATGATATCAGAGAGTGGGTCTGGAAGATTTCCATGTTCAAAATCAAGTTCTTCCTTTTCTGGAGTTAAGGATTCTACAATGCGGCCAGGGACCCCCACCACCGTTGCACCGGCTGGAACGGGTTTGACCACCACAGAACCAGAGCCAATTCTTGCTCCATCGCCGATGGTGATCGCTCCTAAGACAGTGGAATTGGAGCCAATAATCACACGATTTCCCAAAGTGGGATGCCGTTTCTTTCTTTCAAGCGTGGTGCCGCCCAGCACAACGCCTTTATAGATCAGGCAATCGTCACCGATCTCGGTGGTCTCTCCGATCACCACACCCATCCCGTGGTCAATGAAGAGCCGCCTGCCGATTTTTGCACCAGGATGGATTTCAATTCCTGTGAACCAACGGCAAAAATGAGAAACCAAACGAGCAGTGGTAAACCATTGCCTTTTATAGAGGGTATGAGCAATGCGGTGGAGCCAGATCGCATGAAGACCGGGATAACAAAGAAAAACCTCCACAGCGTTTCTCGCCGCAGGATCTCTATCTTTAATCATCCGGATATCTTCCTTCAAATGTCCCCACATTGAAATATCCCGATTCTAATCATCGTTATAAAAATTAATATTAACCCAGAAATTACACCAAATCCAATAGCAAAATCAACATAATTGTACACGATGACTTCGACATTATCAGGCTAAAGGAGGTAAGAAGGGGAGGGACATCTTATTGATGGAGAACATGTGTAAATGTTACCGTTAAGGACCCAATGGCCCCAGCCCCAACAAGCAGGGTTTTCATGGCTCATACCTCCTCATTTTCACAACTTGTTATCTGCAGGGTACCGCAAATTCGTACTTGATTTTATCATAATTAAGTTATAATATGAAATTCAAATAGTAAAAGATATTTCTCAAGGAGGAAACTTTGCCAATCATAAAATCCATTTCAAGCCTCCGCAACCGAACGAGAGACATAGCTTCCCTGTGCCATGAACAAGACGAGCCTGTTTATTTGACAACGAATGGTGAAGGCGATCTTGTGGTCATGAGCATTAAGCATTATGAAAGACTCAAGGCAAGGGTGGAGCTTTTTGAAAAACTCGCTGTTGCTCAAGCCCAATCTGCGGCAGGGGAAAAAGGGTTTACGCATACGCAAGTGATTAAAAAACTTAGGCAGCGCTTGCATGGGAAATAAGTACACACTTCGTTACCTTCCTGTTGCCGTTGACGACCTTGTTTTGATATTCGACTGGATCGCAAATGACAGTCCAGCAAATGCTGCAGCGTTTGTTGAAAAACTCGATCAGCGTATCGGCAACCTCAAAACACACCCCTTCCTGGGTCGCATGCCACGTGACGAAAAACTCAATTATTCGGGTTATCGAATCCTTGTCATTGAATCCTACCTCGTATTCTACATGATTCGTGGCAAAACCGTTGAAATTCATCGTGTCATTCACGGCTCACGGAATCTGGACGATATTATATAAGACCTCTGTTTTTTCCCTTCGCGGCACATTTCAGATAACGTTCAAGGCCAAAAGAAGTCCCGCCGAAGCGGGATTTGGATGTTAATCTTTTAGCCTGTGTTATCGGACGTGTGCTGAACGTTTTGGCTTTTCAAACCGCCGACGCATCTCTTCTGTAGAAATTCCACCTTCAGATTTCTGTCTTGATCGTGACCGTTCGATTAAAGCAATAAACTTCGTATTATTGCTCAAAGACACAGTTTCAATATCTGCATTGGTTATACTCACCAAAGCCGCCACTGGCTTCCCTTCTTTTGTAATAATCACAGGTTCCTTTTTAATCCCCTTTGTGTAATCAGAAAGGGGCAAGGTAGCTTTTGCAACTTCAACAGTTTTCATAATTTTATCACCTCTTTTCCAATTCTAACATTGTTTCTCTCTTTGATTCCAATGGCTCGAATATAAACAACATGTTCTGGATCATCTTCAATATCATAATAGACACGGAGATTACCGATTCGCAACTCCCACGGAGCGATTGGGTTAGGTCGCATAGGTTTTCTATTTCTGGTTTCAACATCTGGTTGATATTGGAGTTGTTCTTCCACTGTGTCCAGTATTGTCACCTACTGGCGTGTTGTTAGGACACGAAAATGATCTTCGGTATCTGGAGAATATTCAATTCGATATTTCAATTAAAATATCCTTTCAAATCAGCGGTGGCTGTTCAGCACATGTACGATTACGTTGCGGCTTGGGGAAGTCCCGACTAAGTCGGGATTTCCCCAAGGGTGTAAACGCCAATCTTTTGTTATCTGTCGGTACGGCAAAATATTTTTTTCGATCAATTGTTCAATTTGTTCCGTGTCAAGGGGTGACCCCTCGTATGCTGACTCTCTCGTCCAGTTTCAATCCAAGCGCCCGCATGGGGCGCGACATGCCATGAAAAAGGCAGAGGAGCTGGCACATGGAGTTTCAATCCACGCGCCCGCATGGGGCGCGACATCGGATCGGGAGGGACTTGAAGATGGCATTCTGTGTTTCAATCCACGCGCCCGCATGGGGCGCGACATTCGGTCTCCGAACCTTTCCGCTGGTTGCATCGAGTTTCAATCCACGCGCCCGCATGGGGCGCGACTGTTTCAGAATAAATTATTGATTTTTAAATATTATCTACTGTATTTTCGCGTATCACATCTAAATCATTTGTAATCGGATTCAATTGTCAAAGAGCTTTTAAATTAGCCTTTTGATTTCTAAGAGTTAAATCTTATGCGAACCACCCCGGGAATTCATGTCCGCTTCTGGTTCGCAATCCAGGTTTAGACAATTAGTGGCCCTTCTTGATCAATTGCTTTCTTGGCACCTACATGCTCAACCCTTCGCCGCCAATTAGAACCAAGGTAATAGAACCGCAAACTGTCCTTTTCCTGATCTATTTCTTTAATAAGTCGATCCTTCAAAACGGCCCATTGAGCGGGATCTACGATGCATTCAAAAACGGAATACTGAACGCGCTGACCATAGTCCTTGCAGGCTTTCGCCACACGATTCAAACGACGAGGACCTTTGGAATCTGTTGTGGATACATCGTAACTTACCAATACAAACATAGTATTTCTCCATACCCCTTCAACTGTTGGAAAGAACTTCCTAAATCCCTCCCCACCTCCCTTTCCCAAAGGGAGGAGAATAAAGAATCTTACTTCCAGATAAACGGCGGGTAACCATCCAAATCTCCGCGCAAATACCGAGCCATCAGGAGGGCCTGAATGTGAAACAGCATCCCTATTGTTACCTTCTCGTCGAGAAAAGGATGGGTTATCTCCTCCTGTTTTCTCTCCTGATACGCAACGAGAACCGTTTTCCGCGCATCATCATTCATAACGACTGCTCCGGAATCCATCTTTTTGAAGCTCTTGTCCTGAACTTGCTGGAGATTGATCAACGACAGGGTCAAACGGTCTGCGATAAATGGTCTGAATTCCTCCATTAGATCGAGGGCGAGTCCCGGTCTTCCAGGACGGTCTCTGTGGAGAAATCCGACAGCCGGATCTAATCCAACTGACTCCAATGCCGAGCGGATATCGTGCATGACAAGAGTGTAGATGAAAGACAGAAGGCAGTTCACGTTGTCTAATGGCGGCCTGCGATTTCTTTCCTCGAAGCGAAATGCTTCCTTCTGAGCAACAATTAGATGATCAAACACACTGAAATAAATATGAGCAGCATCTCCCTCGATCCCGCGCAACACATCCAGCGGCTGTTCCTGATTCAATAATTCGATCAGATGATTCAACCGCATGACAGCGCTGCGCAACTCCTCCTCATCAATTTTGCTTGCGTGATCCCGGAGGGCGCGCTGTAAAACAGCACGGCAATTAGTGATCTTCCCGGTGAGAACGAACTTCGTCATTTCTGCCGAAAATTTTAGATCGTCCGCCTTGCGGTATTGTTCCCTTCGGAGAAGCACATTTCCTGAAACAGGTCCTTGAACTTTAGCCAGAAAACGACCGTGTTCCGATAAAAAGCTTATTGCGACATCATTTTCTGCACAAAAGCCCATCAGATAAGGACTGCATGAAACATTACCGAAACAAACAATTCCGGCGATGGTATGGACCGGTACACGGAGCCGAATCTCTCCATCTACCTTGACGACAACCGTTTCCCCCTCTTTAGAGAGGTATGCTCCCTGCGTAGTCACAAAAAGTGTGTTGAGATGCTTTTTCATGACGATTCCATCATTCGTGCTAAATAATATTTCACTAATGACTTTTTTCCAACTGTCTTTGGCATGCATACTCCGATGAGAGAACAACTCTTACAACGTTTTTCATAAAGTGGCGGCGGTGTTTTTCCAGAAGAGATCAGTTCATGGGCCCGTTTCGCTGCCTCTTCCGTTTCCTGACGAAGAGCATCATCGAAGGTTACGTCAAAACGGCGACGAGTCCGGCCATAAAAAATAGCTCCTTTTGGGACAGAGATAGACAGCATCTCTTCAAGACACATAGCTTGGGCGCAAAGCTGGATCATGTCACAGTGGTCGAGCTTAGGCTTTCCCCGTTTGTATTCCACTGGAAAAGGCTGCCAGGTATTTTTGTTGATGCGATGGAACTCCACCACATCAGCCTTACCAATCAGGCCAAGTTTCAGAGAGCGAAGAGGAACGCCGTATTCAATACGCACGCTACCGCGGGACTCACGGTCTTGCTCGTGAACCCGCTCATGCATGATGCGACCCTCGGCAGTTAGGCCGCTCTCACTCCACACCTGTTCGATGTGGATAAGAGCGCATTGCCTTTCGCAGAAGGTAATGTGCTGAAGGGCAGAGACCATGATGAGATCGTCTTCGGAGTATGTATAGGTCGTATTAGTCATATAGGACCTATTTCCTCGCTTTCCTTGTCTGTGATCGAACACGATAAAGCTTTTCAGTAAAACCGCCTTCTCTTAAAAACTCCTTTTCTAAAGCTCTCAATTGCTGGTCAAGCAGGTAGTTGGTCTGGTGAATTAAACAAATGGCCGCGTTAGCGGCGATTTCAGGCGATCTTTGCTCGAAATAAGTCCTATAGGTCTTATAGGACCTATTTTTTTCATGAGCAAGCGCTCTCACTTTTCGAGCTTGCTCATGCTCTTTTCCCCAAAGGGGCAGCCCTTGTTGGCGCAGATAATCCTGAAAATCGAGCAGCAGCTCCTCAAGACTGGCTCGGGCCACGCCAATGAGTTTAAGTTCGGTTTTCTTGGAGGTGCCGGAGGCCATGCTGCCTTCGGCAATGTTTTGCTTGCCGCTACGTGCCGCCTGCACCATCTGGTCATGGGTGCGGGAGCGCCGATCGATGAACCGGTCGCAAAATACTGCTGTGGCGTCAAAAACAATCTCCGCCATCTGGTAAGATTGCAGCTCACGATACCCGCCGTGAGGCGGGATGAGCTGGGGAAGGTCTTTGGGGTCAGTCATTGTGGGGTGCCTCGTCTTGTTTTTGTTGTCATTGGCAACTAAACCCTATCAATAACAACATTGGTCGGATTAAATATTTCCGGAGTTAAGCCAGAAAGACACTTAAGTTTGATCGAATAATCCCCAATTTGTTTTGGGTCAGCTACGCCTTCTTTAGGCGCAACGCTCAACGACCGATGAACCACAGCAGAAGAATATTGTCCATGTTTGACGCTGTGTTGCCACCAAAACACCGCGACTACCTCCATACTGCCTTCAGGCCGCGCGGAAGAGACATCGTTGTCAAACAAATGTTCAAGCGCGTTTTTTATAGCCTTAGCATCCTCATCTTTAAACCAAGTTTTTGATGCAAGCTGGGGATTTATAGCACCACAAAACACATATACACCATGATCAACACGATGTTTCATTCCCATTTGGTCAGACTGGCGGTTAATCCCATCTCCTTCATTGCTTGTACTTTTAATAATTTGTTGACTATTAATCTTGTCACTAACGGACAAAACGCTAAACGCTGGGTGTATTGAAACAGGGCCACGAATACCAATAGAAACACCGGAGTCATCGGCTTTTTCTCCCTGATCTTCTTTTTCTTCCTTGGCTTTACTGGTTTTCTTTGCTTTCCAAGGAAAAACTTGCCCGAACGCCCTGACATCAATCCATTCTTGGCATGCTTCTTCTCTATATGCCTTTTGATTTTGAGGCTTGCTCTTTAATTTTGCCTCCGCTCTTTCACGCAAGTTTTTATAGTCATCCCCCTCCATCCTGTTGTCATCAGACTGAACAAAAATCTTATGTTCTGCCTCCATCAAACGATTTCGTATTTTTCTTTTGATACAAACGTCAGACACTTCGCCCAAACCATCGTAATTTGTCCGTGGACGATTGCCATTTAACGGGTCACCGTTAGGGTTAGCGCCGTTCACAGTAAACACAACCGCGAAATCAATTTTGTTCTTCAATGTTTCCATAAGAAAGCCTCCTTTTATCATTTGGTTTCTATTGCTGTTTCTGGTTCGTTCTCACTTATATCAATAACCTTTTGCCTGAGCGCTTCACGCTGGCAATGATAGCCAAGCAAAAACTCACCGCTCAATTTCTTATCCCTGGTGTAATCTTCAGGTGAGTCAAACATGCTGTGCACTTTATCAATCAATGCTTGCCTTTTCTGAGATTGTCCTCCCAATCTGGCTTTGTAGGGCGCAAGCGAAAGCTCTATAGTCCTCCAAGTGCTGTAGGGACGATCCGCAAATCGCTGCATTAACCTCGCAGCATTTGTTTGTCTATCTTCCCCTGCCTTACTTAAAGCCCATTGCTCCATGCTGTCTGCCAGCGCCAATAACCTACCGTAAAGATAATCCCGGGTTTTTCTACTCTCATCCAATGCCATGTTGTATCCCTCCTTTTCATTTAATTTCCTAAAAAGCGCACAGGCTATGCTGAGAGTTTTATTCCATTCCCATTCCTTCATGCCTGCACGATTACACGCCCGACGAACAGTTGAATCAACAATATCCCGAGGAATCTTTTGCCCATCAATAATGCAGGGCAAAAGACGTTCAACCGTTGCTTTCCTCAACTTGTCATCCACCCTGGTTCCGTATGCCGCTTCAGCGATGTCGTTTGGAGCTGGCGCGCCGACAAATCGCAAATACGTTCTCTTCTTTTTCTTATTAACATTGCTTTCGATAAATCGATAATCATGAACCCAAGCACAGATTTCGTGCCATTGTTCAATCCTCTTCAAAAAATCCGAACCGGTTAACTCACGATAAAATGTAATAGCCATGCGGCCAAGGGTTGCCGAATCAAGTCCCATTACTACAACATCGCTCGTGTCACCCAAGTCGGCCTTATATCCTGCCATTTTTTTATTGAACTTGAGGGCGATATTCTGAGCGGTCGAAACAACATCTGAATCGTCCATTGCCAATTCTTCATCTCCCAGGATAGACAATGGATCGGAAAGCGGATCAGGAATCTGTTTACCCGATGTGGCCCATGCAAAAACTGTTAACCCTGGGCTGGTTTTTCCACTATCTCCCTTCACATAGAAAACTTTACCTTGCCTACTTATTAACCAACGAAGCGCACTGTGAGCTTTCTGAGTGACGTCAAATCCAACTCCGCATGCCTGTTCTACATCTGTAAATCTGCCGCGAAATGTAAATCCTGATGTGTCATTAGATGAAATCAATTTTGCTTTATCGCCATCATTTCGTAACTTGGCCGGATGCTGATCGGCGGATAAACGTTCTTCGCCGGTCACATAACAAAGCGTCTTACTTCCCTTGGTATTAGAATAATAATTTGCCCAGCTCTCCCATAAGCTTTTGTCTTCCCACACTTTTGAGCATAAGTCATCGGGAACTTCAACTTCCCAGCGGATAAACGCTTCGGACTGATTATTCACCACCTTAAAAATTTCGGGATCATTTTTGCTTTTCTTTTCCGGTTTTTCTCTCAATTTCCCATCATCACCTGCAATTAATACCTTATACGCAATCAAATCTTCAATCACTTGGCCCTTTTGAATATATTTAAGAACAGCGCAAGCTTTTGGATGAGAGAATCTCGAATTGCACCAATTAGATAACGTTTCGCAATAATTCCTAAATGGCTCACTCGGATCATTTGCATAACCAGACGTGACTTCTCCACCATATTGAATGAAATCTCCAGCAATGTATTGTAATTTATCACACAGAGGGTGATGTTCTGGAGTTTTGCCTGTTCTTCCTCCGGAGCTTTCACTACATGGAATAACTGTCCTCGCGTCGTCTTTTGGCACAACCCTGGCCCTCTTAAAATTCCCCTGATGGTCAATCACAATCTCTATCTGTACCTTCTGTGTTGTGTGGCAAATCGGAAGAAGGGGCACTTCTTTTTCATTCCCAATCTTTCCGATCACCGACTGGCAATTCCCATACGTTTCATGTAATTTGTGCATCCAACTCATCGAACAAGCCCTCCTCTTCTAAGCCGACCGATTCGGGTGGATTGGCTTTCATTTGCCTTACAATTTTTCGTATAGAACACTCCTCGGGTCGAATAAAATGAACTTTGCCGTCAAGCATTTTCGGACGCCAGAACCGTGCATGAAGTTCATCTTTTCCAAGCTCGTCAGGATAATCAAATCCGTGAAACACCAGATCAAACGCTATTTCGCCATAATTGTCATAATCACTCTCGCCTTCGCCAAATCTACAGGGTTCCACATACCCCTGACATTCCCGCGCACCCAGAAATATATCTCTTCTTCCACCCTTTTCTATCATTCGTTTGGCAACATAATAATGTTTGTTCTCGTTCCTGTCTTTAGCCATATCCTCACGATACAAATTCCATTCGAAATGAGCCTGAATTTGATACTCGACATCGGTAAGATAAGTATAAATTGATAATGTATTGATCGGTTCTTCTTTCTTTCGCATATCCCGGAAACTAGGATAAACACCGCCATAATTTAATGGCTTGACAGATCGTGACTGCGTTCTAATACAGTTCATTACCCTCATTTTGTCAATCATCCAGACTATAGTCGGCTTCCAATAGACCGAACTCAATACACCCTTCAACGCTTCATATGTCGGGATGTGATAAGAACATTTCTCTCCGCCGATCTTTGTCAGCGGATCAGTAAAGAGGGCGTATTTCCCATAAACTTTGAACTCAACTCTGTTTTCTTTTTCCATGAACACCTCCTTTTAATCAAGCAGTTAAAAACCCCATGTCTTTTACAGGCTTCTCGCTTAGCCCGAATTCATCGCTATAGTACCGTTCATCAAGATACAAAATTCCTGAACCTTTCTGTACTTCACGAACGGCTTGCTCTCTTAGTCTGTTCAACACATCCGGGAACACATTTACCGAATAACGCTGCGCCCGCCGGATTAATTTATATTGCTTTTCTAATTCCTGAACGGAGCAAAGTTTACTGATAAGCTCTTTCCCTTCTTCGTCATACGGCACAATAATTCCTCTTGCTACTGTTTCAATTACCTCAAACGATTTAGCA
>Ga0299915_10002590_pt1 | contig 13147 bp, 12 predicted proteins | sample RVTome_13_FD_200263 | JGI IMG/M metagenome (GOLD analysis project Ga0299915, IMG submission 200263) | Soil microbial communities from uranium-contaminated site in the Upper Colorado River Basin, Wyoming, United States - RVT92D227 (version 2) ...
TCGGCCAGCATGAACTGGACTGCCTGGAACTGGCAAATCTCCTTACCCCACTGCTTTCTCTGCTGCGAATAGGCCATGGCTTCCTCCAAAGCTCCCTGGGCAATACCCAGGCACATTGTCGAGTTGCCACATCGCTCCAGGTCAAAGGCGGTCATCAGCTTCCGGAACTCACCTTCCTTAACAACCAGGTTCTCTTTAGGAACTTTACAGTCCTCGAAGATCAGGTCGCAGCTGGAGAAGCCTCTCAAGCCCATGAACTGTTCCTGTTTTCCGAAAGAAAAACCAGGTGTACCCTTATCTATAATCAGCCCGCCGATGCCTTTAGCTCCCTTCTGCTCGCTGAGCCTGACATAGACCACGTAAACGTCGGAGGCGCCGCCGCCTGAGATAAACCGCTTCATGCCGTTGACTACATAGTGGTCGCTTTTCAGTACCGCCCTGGTGGTCAGGTCGGTCAGTGCCGACCCGGCCTCGGGCTCGGTCATACCCACTGAAATCATCGACTCGCCGGTGCAGACACGCGGTATGTACTTTTTCTTCTGTTCTTCCGTGCCGAACTGCTCGATGACCTTGACCGGACCCACGTTCGATTCAAAAACGGGGGAGGCGCATAATGCCGATACCCTGGCCAGTTCTTCCATGGCCAGAATAGCCTCGAAGGCGGAGCGCCCCTGTCCACCGTAGTCTACAGGTAGGCACAGCCCCAGTAGTCCCAAATCCGCCAGCTTTTTTACATATTCCAGCGGCAGGTGTTCGGCTTTGGCCTCCCATTCCGCCACCTTAGGTCTAAATTCCTTCTCCGCTACGTCATGCACCATCTTTTTCAGCATCTTCTGGTCTTCGGTCAGTTGAAAGTCCATTATCTGCTCCTTGTCGATAATTTCAGCGCCGTCTGGTATTTTATGACGCGATCCTTATTTTTACAATGGCCTAGTGGAAAAATCCTCCATATAAACGGGTCTCGTAGGGACAGACCTTCAGGTCTGTCCGCAAGCTGGTTAAAGGACAGGTCTAAAGACCTGTCCCTACATTTCACCACGTTCACCCTGAGCTTGTCGAAGGGTGCGACCTTTATCTTAAGTGGTAGAACCTGTTCCGACATGGTTCGACAGGCTCACCACGAGCGTAATTTTGGAATTTTCCCGAGGATTTTGTTAAGCTGTCTCATCGGATAGAAGGCCATGAAACTGGTGACTTTTGAAATTGCCACACCAATCGGACCCTTACAACGTATTGGCGCTATAAACGGGGAAAAAATAGTCGACCTCAACTTTGGCTACACCCTCTACCTGGCTGACAGTGAGAGCAGCGGACGGGCTTATGAACTGGCGGCAGCCATCGTCCCGCGGGATATGATCACCTTTCTCCGCAGCGGAAAACAGGGCATGGAAGCTGCAGCCACAACAGTAGATTATGTAGCTGGGAAACGGCCCAAAGCACCGACCACCGGGCCGCGCGGCGAAAAGATCGTCTATGATATAGCCGAAGTAAAGCTCAAGTCTCCCGTGCCGCGGCCGAATTCTATACGCGACTATCTCGCCTTCGAAGGCCACGCCAGCCGGTCGGGACAACGGAAACTGGACCAGAACTGGTATGAGATACCGGTCTGCTACCGCGGCAACCCGGACACCGTTATCGGTCCGGACGACGTCATTCCCTGGCCGGCATACACAGATTTGCTCGATTTCGAACTGGAATACGGCATCTATATCGGCAAGGAGGGAAAGAACATACCGCGGGAGAAAGCCGAAGAATACATCGCCGGCTATACCATACTGAACGATATCAGCGCCAGAGATATACAGCTAAAAGAGATGGTTGTCGGTCTGGGCCCCGTTAAAGGTAAGGACTTTTGCAGCGTTATGGGGCCATGTCTGGTAACGCCGGACGAGGTTGACTCCAAAAACCTGCGCCTGACCGCCCGCATCAACGGCGAGGTCTGGTCGGACAATAACAGCGGCACCAGCTACTGGACCTGGCCGCAGATTATCGAGTTTGCCTCCATGGAAGAAACGCTTTATCCGGGCGACTTCCTCGGTTCCGGAACCGTCGAGAAGGGCTACGGCCTGGAACTGAACCGCTGGATTCAGCCCGGCGACCTCATCGAACTTGAGGTACAAGGCATCGGCCTGCTCAGAAACCGCGTCGGCCAGAAACCACCAAAGCGAACGTTCACCCGCTGATTGTCAACTCTATCCCTCTCCCCCGACGGGAGAGGCTAGGTGAGGGTGAAATTGGGGCAGGTCTGAAGCCCTGCCCCAATCGATTTACTATTTCGCGGTGCCGAACAGCGTATAGAAACCCTTACCGTTCTTCCTGCCCAGGTAACCTATTTCTACCATCCGTTTCAATAACGGCGCCGGCTTGTATCTTTCCCAACCGGTCTGCTTATATATCTCTTCCAGCAGGTCGACCCCAACATCTATGCCGACGAGGTCGCACAGCTCGAAGGGGCCCATCGGCCAGTTGAACGACAGCTTGCAGATTTTGTCTATGTCCTCCATTGAAGCCAGCCCCTCTTGCAGCAGCTTGGCACCCTCGTTCATCACCAGCGGCAGCAGCCTGTTGGTTATAAATCCGGGCGAGTCCTTGACTACCACGGTCTCTTTGCCTATCGCCTTACCGAAATCGAGGCTGACTTTAACGGTCTCATCAGACGTCAACAGCGACTTGACCACCTCCAGCCCTCTCATCATGGGCACCGGGCTGAAAAAGTGCATGCCGATTACCTTATCTGGCCGTTTGGTGGCCGAGGCCAGCAGGCCTATCGGAATTCCCGAGGTGTTCGATGCCAGAATGGTGTCTTTAGGAGCCAGTTCTTCCAGTTCCTTGAAAATGGGCAGCTTGACATCGGCCCTCTCGAAGACGGCCTCGATAACATAGTCGGCGTCTTTGACCGCCTGCTTCAGGTCGATTGAAGTACGGATGTTGCTCATTGCCTTGTCCACATCGGCCTGGCTGATGCGTCCCTTTTCGGCAAATCTGCCCAGGCTGGCCTTGATAGCTGCCATACCTTTATCGATAAACTCCTGTTTCACGTCGACCATCGTCGTTTCGTATCCGGCCTGGGCCACCACCTGGGTTATACCGTTTCCCATGGTGCCCGAGCCGACAACCACAATTTTCTTTAACGCCATGTTCGTTCCCTCCGAATAAATTTTCTGGCTCATTTTATCATGAAGACCTTCGCTTGATAAGCGGATTCGTGGTTCTTCTTGAGTAAGTTTCACCTGCCATATACAATAACCACAAAACAGCTATGAAAAAGAGGTAAGTTTATGGAAAAAGTATATGAGGAATTAAACGCAGCCGTAGAAGCTTTCTACCACAAATACTGCGGCCTGGATGACAGTATAACTTCAAGACGAATCGATGCCGATAGCTGGACAATGAAGGAAATAATCGGGCACCTGATAGATTCCGCCTCGAACAATCACCAGCGATTTGTCCGACTGCAGATTGTTAATGAACTGATATTCCCGGGATACGGACAGGACAACTCAAAATGGCTCCGGATTCAGAAATATAACGAAATGAACTTCGCAGACTTAATGTTGCTGTGGAAGCAGTACAACATTTTAATCGGTCAGATAATTAAAGAAGTGGACGCAGGCAAACTGGAAAACCAGTGGATAAACTCAGAAGGCGACAAAAATACTTTGCTGGACCTGATGATAGATTATGTAAGGCACTTAAAAGACCATCTCCAGCATTTCGAGCAGACGCTCCAGAGGATAATGGCTTAAAAACTAACGCTTGGCATTATTATCAAGACTCAAAGATTTTTTTGGTAATTTGCCCAGTCTTGTTCTGATTACATCATAGTCCCAAAAAACTATACAGGAAATCAAATAATATACAAGCAAGTCGACCAGCAGTCCAAGCCAATGTATGCCAGCTATGTTATATCCGTGCATGCCGCCTACTATTATGACGAATTGCATAGGAAATCCCATATGGTAAAAGACCGGTTCATCCATAAACTCAAATGTAATCGGCTCTACATAGTAATAAGCAGAACTCAGGGAAATGAGGATGACAGGAATAACAACCTTACCTAAATTGGGTTGAAAAAATGGCCAAACACTCATTTTCACCCATCCTGCTTACGAATTTTCTGACCCCCAATCGGGCACAATTTGAAAAAATATTAATTCATGTATCTTTCTGCATGCCATAAAATTTGTAAAATAACTGTTGGACATAGGAGAAGCAGGCCGCCAATTGCTATAAGGAACAGACTGCTGTAGTAAAATCTCTTTCCAGCGGCTTTCTTCTGCTCTGAACGTATTAAAGATTTCCCCCGAAAATAAAGTATTAAACCAGCACCTAATACGATTGTCCCAAGCGCAAAAGACAAGCCTAACAACATAAAAGATACCTACCTTTGAACGCCATCATACTAGAATGAAATATAAAAATATGCAAGGGCTTACTATTATGATGACGTCCGTATTGACACCGTGGAATTCGATGGTATACTACATTCTGGACATTAAGCAGTGTCATAGACGGTCTCAGGAGGTATCAACGTGAATAAAGGTCGAGGACTTATTCATTCATTAGTTTTAACTGCACTTCTACTTGGTTTCGCTTCCGCCTGCTTTTTGTACGTGCCGCAGGCAGCCGCACAGGACAAACAGCCGTTTGTTTTCCCAACCAGCGACAACGAGACGGCTTTGCCATCACCTGCCTGCTCCGGCGGCATTGCTATCGATAACGGCATAATAAACGTCAACCTTTTCGGAGAATTATTCTCCGCCGTTAACGTATGGCTCTATCCAAACACGTATACCAACTGCTTTCAGGAGGCGCCCGCTATGAGCTACGGAGCCAATCTGCCCAAACCTCTGGCTCTTGGAACAATCACCCAGTGCTATCCTCTGGTCGGATCCCCCGATACTTGGTACGAAGCCATAGTCGAGCTGGACCTGGACGGTGGCGGAGCTGATATAGAAGTCCACCGCGAGATAATGGTGCCATCTAACGCGAGTTACTTCCTGGCCAAATACACTATTAACAATATCAAGGGCAGCCCGATGTCGAACTTCAGATTCTTCCAAGGAGTCGACTACGACGTAGCGTCATCTCTCGCAAATGATGAAGGCGGCTACGACCAGAACGACTTCGTCTGGGAACATAAGCTGGTCAGTGTGGGGACTTATGTCGGCTTTAAAGGTGACAGCCCTTCATCACATCATGACGTTGCTTCTTTCGGTACAATGTGGGCGGATATAGCGGCTGGCAATCTCAATGATGCCGATTACTATAAGGGCGATGCCGGTGTGGCCATGGAGTGGGACACACCTGAACTGTCAACCGGCAGTTCGATAAGCAAGACCGTGACTTTCGCTTTCGCTTCGAGTTGGGACGAGCTTAATTCCATATTCATGCCTGTGGCACCGACACAGGAGACAATCTCACCACCGCAATCCTCGCCACCTACCGAAATACCACCAATGAGGCTAAAGCAGGCCATATTGAGTACTAACTATGCCAGCGTTTCGCCCCAGCAGACAAATGCCAACCAGCCCGTAACCATATCAACCAACGTGGTTAACAGCGGTGACGATACCGGCAACTACAGCGTTGTGCTTAAGATAAATGGCCAGGTCGAACAGAGCAAAATGGTCAGTGTCGGCCCGGGCGGTGTTTACCCGGTGAAGTTCACCATAACTAAGTCTGAACCGGGGCAGTACGTGGCCACTATCGATGGCCATAAAGTCGACTTTGTAGTGCTCGGCGATAAGACATCCCGGCCTTCCGCGAATAGTGGGCCTATAATATTAGTCGTTACAGGAATTCTAGTATTCGCCATCGCAGTAGTTTTGATGTTAAGTTTCCGTCGCCCAGCATAAGGTTTTCGAAGTCCATATTAAAGGGGGCACAACAACCGACGCCCCCTTTTCTTTTCTGTTACATGAAGACCACAGTTCCTTTGCTCATTCACGTTCAAAAGGTTATAATAGCAACTCGTGTGCCTGTTTCGGTACCTATCATTTAAATGAAAATACTTCATCAAATCGAATATAAACCGGCGAAAGTTGCCGGCGGCTACACCGACCGCATCCTGAGGATCGACCTGACCAAACCAGAAATCACAGTTCAAAAGCTGCCGCCCGATTTTAAGAACAAATACATCGGCGGACGCGGCTATGCGCTCAAGCTGATCTGGGACGGAGCGAGCCAAAAAACACACTACGACAGCCCCGAGAACATACTGGTAATGGCCAGCGGCCCGCTGGGCAACGAGCCGGCCTTTGTGGGCACGGGCAAGTTCATCGTCGGCACTATCTCACCACTTACGGATACCTTCATCGACTCCAACATCGGCGGCCATTTCGGGCCGGTGCTAAAACGCGCCGGCTTCGATGCCCTGGCTGTCTCCGGCATATCGAAGGAGGACGTCGTACTTTTGATTGACGGCGATTCCGGGACCATCTCCGTCGCCGCGGCGCCAAATTATGATAAAGAAACCGACGACGGAGCCCTTTCCTATGGTGAAAAACTGCTTGAGGATTTTAAGGGCGCAGAGCTTGATGACACGCTGGCCGCGGTAACCGCGGGCAAAGGGGCCGTCAATTCCCGGTTCGGAATAGTTAACAGCCTGTTCTTCGATGTACGGCGGAAGCGCCTGCGCTCCAAGCAGGCCGGCCGGGGCGGCACCGGCACCGTCATGCGCTTTAAAGGATTGCGGGCCGTAATTGCCCGCTCCAGCCTATCGAAGGTAAATGCCAACAACGCCATTGATAAAGAGGGCGTGCGCCGGGCTGGCTCAAAGCTAAAAGCGGTCGTCTCCCAGTGCGATGGCCAACAGCTCCATCTCGGCGCCTGGGGCACCACCGGCCTGTCCGAATACATGGATAAATTTCACCTGTTCCCCATCAATAACTATCAGTACGGGCAGAGCCCAGACTCACCGAAGCTTTTTGGCCAGGTATTCTTGGATAAGTATTTCGACAAGAAGATACCGGACGGCTGCTACTACGGCTGCAACCTCGCTTGCGCCAAAGGTGCCCAAGACGTCAAGCTGACGCACGGACCCAAGGCAGGCAAGATAGTCAACGTCGACGGCCCTGAGTATGAAACCGTCGGCGCCGTTTCCTGTATGGGTATCTTCGATCCGCAATTTGTCATGGAATATAACTGGTACTGCGATGAATACGGACTGGATACCATCTCCACGGGCGTAACCATCGGCTTTTTCATGGAGTGTGTGCAGCGGAGCTTCTTAACCGCAGCCGACATCGGCTACGAGCTGGCGTTCGGTAACATCGAGGCTGTGGACAGGCTGCTGCATGAAATTGTCGATGGCAAAGGTTTCGGTAAGATTGTCGGCCAGGGTGTAGCCAGGGGCAAGAAATGGGTGGCCGAGAAATTTACCGCCCAAAACGGCTCATCCCAGGATGAAGTTGTGACTGAATTGAACAAGTTCGGCATGGAAGTAAAGGGACTCGAGTTTTCCATGTACATCACCAAGGAGTCGCTGGCCCAGCAGGGCGGCTACGGTTTTGCGCTCAAAGGGCCGCAGCATGATGAGGCCTGGCTGATTTTTATCGACCAGGTCCACAAGGAAATACCAACCCTGGAGGATAAGGCCAACGCGCTCAAGTGGTTCCCTCTTATCCGCACGTGGTTTAATGCCACCGGACTGTGCAAGCTGCCCTGGATAGACGTCCGGAATCCGGAGGCAGCCAATACTCCCGAGCCGTCGAAAAATGTCCCCACGCTGGAATATTACGTCTCGTATCTCAATGCCACCACGGGCAGCCACAAAACGCTTCAGGACGTGCTGGACGATTCGGAAAGGCTTTATATACTTCAAAAGCTAATCAACCTGCGTCACCGTCGAGGCACACGGGCCAGCGATCAGATACCGTGGCGAGCCATCGGACCGGCCTATTTTAATGAGTATGAAGCCCGCGTTGATTATTACGACGAATGGCTGCGGCAGTTGCTCGGCGATAGTAAAGTACCCGCTACTGCAGAAGCCAGACATAAGCTGCTTATGGAGAAAAGGATTCAGGCTTACCAGCACCTGTGCGACATGGTTTATGAGAAGAAAGGTTTCACATCCGAGGGCATACCCAAACGAGAAACAGTCGAAAAATTCGGCCTTATGGACAAGCAGGCCAAGCAATTGCTCAGCCAGTTTAGCAAATAAGAAAGCCAATGAAAGCGTCTATTAAATTCCTGGGCATGCAGCGCGTCATCACCAATACCGACAGCCTGGATATGCCCATAAACGGAAATACGAAGGTTAAGGATGCGTTGGAGCATGTAAGACGGCAATATCCCGACCTGACGCTTCAGGACGGGATGGTGCTTATTACCGTAAACTATGAGGTCGCCGGTGCTGACAGGTTGCTGAAGGACGGAGACTCGATCTCGTTTTTGCCGCTTATAGCCGGAGGTTGACCGTATCCCCTCGCTACGCTTTGAATTCAAGGAGGTAAATCATCATGTTATGTGTGGCTGCTAAACTCAAGGCAGTTGAAGGCAAAGGAGACGAACTGGAGAAGGAATTCAGGGAGCTTTTAACCAAGGTCATTAAGGAACCGGGCACTAAAGTATATACCATTCACCGTAAAGCAGATTCACCAAACGAATTTCTGATATACGAAAAGTACGAAAGCGGCGATGCTTTCAAATTTCACATGTCGACAGAGTACTTCAAGGAGTTTTCGAAGTCCATCGCCTCTATGCTGGATGGCCGCGCCGAGATCGGCATATACAACGAAATAACCTAATCAGGACCTATTCCCAGCCTTCTGCGGCCAGGGCTTCGTGCAGCTCATCAGGGTGATGGCGGCACCTATATTCCAGCCGGCTGGACTCTTCGTGCGCCTGGCTGTACGTCACCCCTTTTTCCATCTGGTTGCGCTCGTGAAGCTCGTGTAACAGCACAAAACCGCGTTCCTGTTCTTCGATGGCATCATCTATCCACACCTCTTTGTCCGGCACGAACTCGTAAACATGGTCGTGCCCGCCTTCAGTGAAGTCGATATCGAAGGCGCTGCGGACCAGACGACCGTTAACGATCCAGACACTGATTCCGTTCTCCAGCTTTTTCCACAGCTTCTCATGGACGTCCTTGGCCTCGGGTAACTGCTGCCCGTGATGCGTCAACTTTCCGATGTCTCCGGCCCGACGGCGCTCCTTGCGTTCCTCTTTGTCTGCCAGTATCAGCGCCTTATCGTAGGGCACGCCCTTAGCCATTAGCCGGTGTTCCATCAACAGGTGGTCGATGAAAAATCGCGTCTCGTCATGAGCTGCCTCGCGGTCAATCCAGAACTCATTCATCGGGATGTAATCAAAGGCGAAATGCTGGCCGAAGTTGGTGAACTCCTCATCGACGTGCCCGCGGATGTAAGGCCCATCGACAATCCAGACAGCGATATCGCCTATCTGGTCTACCTTCTTAATGTACGGAGGTTTCGGCGACGTCGTCATAATAATTCCAATTTATTATAGCCTGCGGAGTTAGTCAAGGTAGAATCATATTTGGCCCAGGTGTTGGCTTGCCATTGGCTGTTTCGCAGCTTATACAGAATTCGTTTACTGGAATTTTTCTTCTATTATAAGGGTACATTGAATACGCCTAGAAAATGCAGTATAGAACGCAGACCGAAATAACCTAGAAAGGCAAGGACCATGGTCATAACTGTCTTGCCTGCCCAGCAGGGAAGAAAGAATCTCATGAAACTGAAGCGAGTTGCTCCCATGCCAAAAACCATGGGGGTGAGAACCGGATTGGGATAAATAGATAGCAAGAAGACAGCTACCGCCCCCGTTTGATGTGGGGAATCAACTATTCGCGACATTTTTATCTTCCTTAAGAATCGACCGATTCCCGAGTTTGAAATATCAAAGTCGGGCAGGAATTGGAACCCACCACGACCTGTCAGATAAATAAGTGCGAAACCGATAGCATTGCCTAACCCGGAGATTGCTCCTACTAATACTGGATTCAACAGACTTCCAAGAGTAAAAGTGAGTATCATGCTTGGAGTTGGTATCGGTATCGGCGAGCCAGCCAGTAAAGATATAATGAAAAGCCCTAAATAACCCTCATGCTCAAGCTGGATTACATATTGCCAGTTATAAATGAGAAAAACAGCAACAGCAACACTTCCGCCTATGGTTGCGACTAGCAAGGCGACGGCGATATAGTGTCTCTTTGTTAAGACTTTGCTGGTCACTTCTGCGGCCTTATTATATGTAACCGATATGTGTTAATAAAGTCCCCTTTTATAAACAAACGGGCTCCGATAGCCTCGGAGCCCGTTACATTCACGCTAGACCAAAGTTTAGCCGTTGAGTACCTTGAGCGCTTCCTTCTTGTAGGCGTCCATGAGGTAGGGTATGCCCGTAACCTTAACGCACTCGTCGGTCAGAGACATGAGCTCATTGCGGGAAATTACAGGCACGCTGAAGCACCTGGCACCGGCCATCAGTTGCTGCAGGCCAACCTTGATTTTGTCGGAATAGCTGAAGATGCCGATAGCGCCCAGCGGAATGTTCTTCATCTCGTTGGCACCGACAATATCCTTCACCTGCTCGTAGCAAACGAAGATCTCTTCGGGAGTCGAGCCGAACTGGCTAACCGTATTCGGCAGCTTGCCTTCCTTCAGCCACTCGGCGATGTTCTTGCCCACCATGCCGGGAATCATCAAGGCTCGGCCCATGCAGACCGCCTTGGTATAAGGAGCACCCAGAGCCAGCGCTTTGAATACACCGTCTTCGCTGCTGAAACCGCCGGCAAAGGCCAAGTCGGGCGGCCTCTGGCCTTTTTTAGCCAGCGTATTGGCAAACTCATAAGCGGCTGCATGTAGATACAGGCTGGGTATGCCCCACTCCTCCATCATGCGCCACGGGCTCATGCCGGTACCACCGGAAGAGCCGTCTATGGTCAGCAGGTCGATCTTGGCGTTAGAGCCCCATTTTATGGCCATAGCCAGTTCACGCAGGCTATAGGCGCCGGTCTTCAGTGTGACGCGCTTGAATCCCAGCTTTCTCAGGCGGTTTACTTCGTTGTAGAAACCTTCCTCGTCAATGAAACCAAGCCGGCTGTGCCTTTCAAATTCCTTGAGTGCGCCCTCTCTGAAGGCTGCCTGGTTGATTGGGTCGGATGGGTCAGGTGTAATAATATAACCGCGCTTCTGCAATTCCAGAGCGCGTTCCAGAGAATTGACCTTGATTTCGCCGCCGATGCATTTGGCGCCCTGCCCCCATTTCAGTTCGATGGTCTCAATGCCGTGCTTTTTAATTATATATTCCGCAGTGCCAAGCCTGGTGTCTTCGACGTTCATCTGCACGAGTATTTCACCAAATCCCTGATGATAACGTCGGTAGACCTCGATTCGGCGGTCCATGTCCGGAGCCGAAGTAACTTTGCCCTTGGCATCGCGCTCCAATCGAGGGTCGATACCACAAACATTTTCACCGCAGACCAGCGTTACACCGCTGATGGCAGCGCCGACGGCAAAATGTTCCCAGTTCTTACGGGCTATTTCGGTCGAGCCCAGGGCGCCGGTGAATATAGGCACCTTCATCTTGACCTTTATATCCCAACCGTAGTCGGTCTCCGTGCTTACCAATGGAAAGAGGGCCGTGTCCGGGTTGCCAACGACACCCTTGGGTAAGCCCCTGGCTCCCAGCGCATAGCCCTGGATATTCAGATGCGAGTAATCAACAGGATAATCCTTGTCGGCGCCGGCGGTTATTTCACCGAACGGTCCCGGGTAGATTAATTCCCGTCCGCGGAATGTCGATTTGAAAACTTCGCAGTTCCCGGTGCAGCCGTCTAGGCAGCGGGAACAGATGCCACTACCCGGGGATACGCTCCTGGAGCGGTTAGCGGTCCTGGTGGCCTCGTTGGCATTAGGTCTTTGTAAATTCATTTTTCTTAACTCCTTTTTATTTTCGGTTTTTGGTCTTTAGACTATATTCTTACCGGTATTCCCCTTTCCTTGAGATATTTTTTGGCCTCGGGTATAGATATTTCGCCGAAATGAAATATGGAAGCGGCCAAAACGGCCGACGCTTTGGCTACAGCCACGGCGTCATACAAGTGCTCCAGTTTGCCGGCGCCGCCCGAAGCGGTGACCGGTATGCCAACCGCTTCAGCCACTGCTTTAGTCATTTCCAAATCGTAGCCTGCCTTGGTGCCGTCGGCATCCTTGCTGGTCAACAGAATTTCACCGGCTCCAAGTTTTTCTACCTTCCTGGCCCAGTCCACAATATCCAGGCCTGTGGTTTCCTCACCGCTTTTTACCACCACCTCCAGCCGGGGGCGGCCTTTGCCCGCCGGATTCTTAATGCCGTCAATGGCGACCACCAGGCTCTCCTTGCCGAACTTCTTGGAGGCTTCCTTGATCAGGTCGGAGTTTCTCACGGCTGCCGTATTTATAGACACTTTATTGACGCCGATATCAAATAGTTTCTTCATATCGCTGGTGCTTCTGATACCCCCACCGACGGCAAAGGGAATAGTAACTTTAGCGGCCACTCTTTTGACCCATTCCAGTCGCGTGCCTCTGTCCTCGGCGCTGGCCATTATATCCAGAAATACGAGCTCATCGGCGCCTTGTTTACAGTAGGCCTCGGCCGCCTCAACCGGGTCCCGGGCGTCTCTGAGATTAACAAACTTTATCCCCTTGACCACGCGCCCCTCTTTGACATCCAGGCAGGGTATAACTTTTACAAATTTCAATGGATGCCCTCCTCAAATTTTACTAATTTTTTATATTCCATTACGGTACACATGGCGTAGTTTTCCGCCTCGATACCGGATTCCTCGGCAGCGGCGACGGGATTCAGCCCGCCGATAAAAATCATGCCGATTCTGTTCAATTCCACGGGTATTTCGCAGACCGGCTCGCTGGTCTTGCCCATTACAATCAGCCCGCCTAGACGCGCTTCTCTTAATTTGGAAACCACATCCTCAGCTATGGAGCAACACAAAGCTGGTATTTCACGGAAGTTCGCCAGTATCTTACCGTTGCCCGTCCTGGCGGCATCCCTTACCGAGGTCATGCCGGCCCTGATGAATACCTCGGACGGGTCGAGCGAGGAACCGGCGTAATGAATCAACTCCACGAAGCGAAGGGGCTGGTGGTTCCGAATCTGAAGAATACCGCCGAAT